>MAAB01029375.1_pt1 | contig 53216 bp, 48 predicted proteins | sample 1115991 | NCBI WGS metagenome assembly MAAB01 (sample SAMN04961124, study PRJNA320927) | seawater metagenome | isolation source: sample BD02T18 sea water enriched with oil for 18 days | place: USA:Gulf of Mexico | collected 2013-07-27 | reverse complement strand
AGCTACATTGGTGAGCTTAGAATAAACAAAATTTGTTAAACATAGTCATTCTATATTTAGTTAATTTTGTGAAATTATCAGTTTACCAATGAGCTCCCAAGGGCGAGTTTAAAAGGCTTCTATGCAGCGTTATTGATTTTGAGAAGGGAATAACCATTCTCATCAATAAATGCCTTGCCTTTAAGCCTTTTAATTCTCGCTGAGTGGGAAAGAACTTAATCAACTTGGTATAATACCCAGTTCATTAATTTATTGTTCACTTTGATCATAATTTATTATATGTGAATTATGAAGTGATTTGATAATAGGGCATTAGATGTTAGAGATATTAGTAAAGCTTGCTGAAAAATTACAACCTTTTCGTAAATTGACTTATCTACTGGCAGCAATCCTCGTTGGAATTATTGTTACTCAATTACTGACAACACCTTCATCTGCCCAGTCGAGCAGCTCTTATGCAATGTTAAGTTTTATTGGCGTCATATGGTTAATACTCTTAAATATTTTACTGTCTCTCTTTCATAAAATCCCTGCTCTTAATGAAGAATCAAAAGGGGTGTTTTCGCGCGTTAAAATTAAAATACAACGAAGTTTTTATCATTTGTTCGCTTTACTCTTTATTGGTTTAACGCTAATGATAGTTTTTTTATCTATCCGAATGCTTCGAATTTAAAAACTAACAAATAAGAGTAATACCAATCAGATTAATTAATGGTTCAAATTTTAATGGGAATAAATTTTCAAGAACAAGGCACTTGATTGAGCAATAGCTGGCTATTGGGGTTGAAAGCTACGATGTTATTGGAGATTTAGGTCATTTAAAAAGATCACTTAGTTAGTCTGATTGGTATAACAAAAAAGGAACAATATTATTGTTCCTTTTTTGTTAATTAACTTTGCCTAAAAATTATGACTTTTAGGTGTTTACAACCTTGTTGCCGCTTTCATCTCACTAACAAAGTAGGCTAAGTCAGCGAGCATTTTACGATTGTCGGTTAGGTTATCTTCAATGATTTTAACGACAGCTGAACCACTAATTGCACCTAATGCACCTGCGCTAAGAGCATCTTTAACTTGTTGTGGTGTTGAAATACCAAAGCCCAATACAGGAGGCGCAGCATGATATTTTGTCAAATTTTCAATTAACGTTTTTGCTGTCGTAGTAACCGTGTTCTTTGGGCTTTCTACAGTGTCTACGCCAGTGACACCTGCGCGGCTTAATACATAGGTATAACCACGAGAATATGAAGACACCGCACGTAATGTTTCATCGCTGGCATTAGGAGGTGCAATAAAAATAGGCGCAACACCGTATTTTAATGCCGCTTCTCGAAAGGGCTCACTCTCTCGAATAGGCACGTCAGCTATTAATACTGAGTCGACACCCGCTTCACTCATATCACGATAAAAGCTATTAATACCACGTGCAAAAACTAAGTTACCATAAAGCAATAAGCCAATAGGTATTTGTGGAGCGTATGCTCGAATTTCTTTTAATATATCAATACAGATGTCTGTGTTAATACCTTGCCCTAAGGCGCGAAGTGCCGCCTTTTGAATTGTTAGACCATCAGCACTTGGATCAGAAAATGGAATACCTAACTCTAACGCATCTGCTCCTGAATCAATGAGACTTTTGATAACCGCTAAAGATTGTTCAGCATTAGGATCGCCAATCATGACAAAAGGAATGAAAGCTTGTTCATTTTTTTCTTTCAATGCTGCAAACGAATTTTGATATCTAATACCCGCTTGCTGAATATTTGAGTGTGGCATTATGCCTCTCCTCTATGTTTAACGTTTGTGGCTGAAGATGCTTCTTCAGGAGAAAGAATGGCGTGTACATGCGCTAAATCTTTATCGCCACGACCGGAAAGGTTTACCAGGTAAATAGTTTCAGTTGTGACAGATTCAGCCATTTTCAATGCTTGTGCAAGGGCGTGAGAAGACTCAAGTGCAGGAATAATTCCTTCATTCATCGCTAAGGCTTGAAATGCTGCCAATGCCTCATCATCATTGATAGCGACATACTCTGCGCGCCCCGTTTCTTTCAAAAAAGCATGTTGTGGGCCAACAGCAGGATAATCTAGCCCAGCGGATACTGAATAAGACTCTTTAATTTGACCGAAATTATCTTGCATAATGTAAGTATAATTGCCATGCAACATACCTTTTGAGCCAGCAACTAAGGTAGCACCATGTTGGTCTGTATCAATGCCTTTACCGCCTGCCTCAACGCCAATAAGTTTCACGCCTTCTTCTTTAATAAAATCATGGAACATACCAATCGCATTTGAACCACCACCAACAGCTGCAATGACATAATCAGGTAAACGACCTTCTTCATCGAAAAACTGTGCTTTGGCTTCTTCGCCAATCATTTTTTGAAATTCACGAACAATGGTTGGAAATGGGTGTGGTCCTGCAGCAGTGCCTAACAAGTAATGTGCATTTTCATAGTTTGCAGACCAATCTCTTAATGCCTCATTAACGGCGTCTTTTAATGTTCCTGAGCCAGCTGTAACTGGTATCACTTCTGCGCCCATTAACTTCATACGAAAAACGTTTGGTTGTTGGCGCTGACAATCTACAGCGCCCATATAAACCTTACATTTCAAACCGAGTAATGAACAAGCGATTGCTGTTGCAACACCATGTTGTCCAGCGCCAGTTTCAGCGATTATTTCAGTTTTACCCATACGTTTGGCTAGAAGTGCTTGCCCTAAAACTTGATTGGTTTTATGTGCTCCACCGTGTAGTAGATCTTCACGTTTTAAGTAAATTTTAGCTAATGGGTTTTTTACGATGTTACGACAACAAGTTAATGGCGTAGGTCGACCGGCATATTTTGTTAATAGATCATTGAATTCAGTTAAAAAAGCTTCATCGGTCTGTGACTCAATAAAAGCTTGTTCTAGTTGCTCTAGTGCAGGGACTAATAACTCACCAACATACATACCACCAAACTCACCAAAATAGGCTGGTAAGTGGTTTTTTTTTGACTTTTTCTTTTGAGAATTCTCTTGAGTATTTTGCTTTGCATCTGACATCTTAATAATTCCTAATTTGCGAAAATACTAGTGCTAGTTTTTCGCTTGATTTAATACCTGGGCTATCTTCTACACCGGAGTTTAGGTCTAAGCCAAATAAATCTACATGGGTTAACTGCTTGAGGGCTTGGCTAATGTTGTCATTATTTAAACCTCCAGCTAAAAAGCTTTTTGATAAGTTTTGCTCACTTAAGGCTAACACTTGCCAGTCGAATGCTTTACCACTACCAGGGCTTTGGCCATCGAGTACATGGTGGTTCACTTTTTGATCAAGCAAAGGTACATGTTGTGCTACAGGACTAGCTTGCCATACTTGACAAAAGCTACACTCATTCAGAGCAAGCTCATTGGTTAGCGCTTCAATATATTGGCTATCTTCACTACCATGAAGTTGCACAGCGCTTAGCTGTAAGGTCTTCACTAAATCAATAATATCACTACGATCTTTATTAACAAAAACGCCAACATATTCTAATTTTGGCGCTGATTTTATAATGAGCTGAGCTTGTGCCTTTGTTACATAACGAGGTGATTTTTCTGCAAAAATAAGGCCTCCAAAACGTGCGCCAGCATCAGCGGCTGCACTAGCATAGGTAGCGTCAGTTAAACCGCACACTTTATTGTTTCCAAAAATTAGTTTTCGGCAAGCCAAATCAATATCTTGATAAATATTGTTTTTAGGATCCATTAATGAACTACCCACTAAAAAGCCATCAACAGCTGGTGCTAGCTCTCTCACTTGAGCGTTGTTGTATATGCCTGATTCAGAAATAATAATTCTATCGTCGGGTAGGGTAGGGGCAAAGTCAAAAGTACGTGATATATCGGTACTTAAATCACGTAAATTGCGATTGTTGATACCAATCATTCTTGCATTGAGCTTTATTGCTCTATCACGTTCATCTTCGGTAGAAATTTCGGTTAATATCGCCAAGTTATATTGTTCGGCAACAGCTGATAATTCGATATATTCTTCATCGGATAAAACACTGAGCATTAATAAGATGGCGTCAGCGCCATAGTATCTTGCTAAATGCACTTGGTAGCTGTCAATAAAAAAGTCTTTATTAAGTACAGGGCACTTTACCGATTGAGTGACTGTTTTTAGGTAATCAAAGGTACCTTGGAAATATTTAAAATCCGTTAATACTGAAATTGCAGCAGCATATTTATCATAAATTTGGCAAATAGCTTTTACATCGAAGTCAGGGCGAATCAAGCCTTTAGATGGCGATGCTTTTTTGCACTCAAGAATAAAACCAGCATAAGGTTTATCTTTGGTTCTCGTTAATGCCGCGTACATATCTTTAGTGGTCGGCACGAGTTCATCAATGAAACTTGCTAAAGGTTTACTGATTTTCAAGGCATCAATTTCAATGCGTTTGTCATCAACTATTTTTTCTAAAATATTTTTTTTAGCTGAAGTATTAGTATGGATATTCATGTTATTTTTCAGCCTTTTGGTCTGCATTAGAGACTATGTTAGTGTTATTTTCGGTAACTTTACTATTTATAGTTGATGATACATCTTGATTTGAAAGCTTCACTAATGATGATAATGTTGTTAAGCCCTTACCTGAGGCAAGTACTTCTGTGGCAAGTTGCGCGGCTTGGCTGAGAGAGTCTGCTTTATTATGTAAATACAGTAGTGCAGCACAATTAATGATGACTGCTGCATTATGGGCTTCTTTGCCTTGACCCGATAAAATATCTTTAATTATATTGGCGTTTTCCGCAGGAGTACCCCCTTTAATCTCTTCAAGGGCGTAATTTTTAAAACCAAAATCTTGCGGCTTAATCATACGTTCAATTAATTCACCTTGGTAAATTTCAATGACTTGCGTATCTCCATGTAAAGCAATTTCATCTAAACCACTGCCATGAACCACAAAAGCGCGCTGAACACCAGTAAGTTGTAGCGCCTTGGCTATAGGCATTAATAATTCAGGCGTATATACCCCAAGTAGCATAATATTGGGTTTTGCCGGATTAACGAGTGGTCCCAATATATTGAACAAGGTACGAATACCCATGGCTTTTCGTACGGGTGCAGCATGTCTAAAACCTGAGTGATAAGCCGGCGCATATAAAAAACACAAATTGCTTTGTGCTAAGCAATGATTTGCTGTTTCAGGGGACATGGATAAATTAACACCAAATGCTTCGAGTAAGTCAGCTGAGCCAGACATACTGGAAACACTTCTGTTGCCATGTTTTGCCATTTTCAAACCACATGCTGCTGCAAGAATAGCCGCAGTAGTTGATATGTTAATGGTATTAGCACCATCACCGCCAGTACCAACGCAATCGGCGACGGTATCGTCTTCACTATTTCGTTGAGGGAATGAGGTAGCAGCTGAGCGAATAGCTAGTGCAGCGCCAGCTATCTCTTCTGGTGTTTCTCCTTTTATCTTCAGTGCCGTTAATACACCTGCCATTAAAGCCGGTTCGATGTTGCCTTGAAGTACTTGCTCAAAAAAATCATGGCTTTGTGTTTGGCTTAAATCAAGACCTTCAACTAATGCAGGAAAAGTAGTCTTGATAGCTGAAATCTTTGAATTAATCTCTTGTGAACTAGTCATTTTATTCTCCTATAACCTTAGTCTTAAATTTAGTATTGAGTGATGGCGCCAGAGTAAGTAAATGTTGAATGCTCTGCGCTAACAAAGTGGTACCAAAAGTTGTTAATATAGATTCTGGATGAAATTGAAACGATAAGACAACATCTTTGTCATTGCTAATGGCCATACACATACCGCTATATTCGGCGATAACATCTAAAGCTGGCGGTATATTTTTACCGATCAGAGAATGATAACGCGCAACGGGTAATGGATTTTGAATTCCTTCAAAAGCACCACTACCACTATGAGTAATATTTGAAGATTTACCGTGTACAATTTCTTCAGCTCTGTCTACCTGGCCACCGTAATGCTCAATTAAAGCTTGATGACCTAAGCAAATACCCAGCATAGGTATTCGACCAGCACACTTTTTAATAAGTGCCATTAAGCAGCCCGCTTTACTTGGCTCGCCAGGTCCAGGTGATAAAACAAGTAATACTGGCTCGGATGTTCGTTGAGTATGTTCGAGCATTTTTTCAAAAATAAATTCAGCGCTGAGCGTGTTTCGATAAACACTTGGCTCAAAACCTAAACATTGAAATTCATCAACCAAGTTATAAGTAAATGAATCGAGGTTATCGAGCATAAATAATTTAGTCATTAGCTTGCTCCTTCGCCAAAACGTTAGTATTAGAATTAGGTAAGGCATTAGCATTAGCCTTACTAATAGCATTTAGAACTGCTTGCGCTTTTTGCCTTGTTTCATTGGCTTCACTGATTGGATCTGAGTCGAAGACGACACCAGCGCCCGCTTGGACTTGAGCAATATTATCTTTAACAAAAGCCGAGCGAATAACAATACAAGTATCCATCTCACCTGTTCCCGTTAAATAACCAACAGCGCCGCCATAACTACCACGTCTCTTACCTTCTACTTCCCTAATAAGTGACGTTGCTTTAACTTTAGGTGCGCCAGATAGCGTACCCATATTCATACAAGCTTGATAGGCGTGTAAAGCATCTAAATCGGTTTGCAAAGTACCACATACTCGGGATACTAAATGCATCACATGAGAGTAGCGATCTACTTTAAGTAACTCAGCAACATAACGGGTGCCTGGTTGGGAAACTCTAGCAATATCATTTCGGGCTAAATCTACCAGCATAATGTGTTCAGCAGACTCTTTTTCATCCTGCCTTAGCTCTAATTCAATACGGCTGTCTAAGTCTAATGAAATATTGCCCTGTTTGTCGAAACCGCGAGGGCGAGTTCCTGCTATAGGGTAAATCTCTACATGGCGATTACTGGCTTGATACTTTAATGCTGATTCAGGAGAGGCACCAAAAATACAAAAGTCACTATCTTTTAGATAAAACATGTAGGGACTAGGATTACTAAGTTTGAGTGCTTTATAAGCCGCAATAGAATCTAAACAAGGTAAGGTAAACGTACGTGAAGGAACTACTTGAAAAATATCCCCCGCACGAATATTTTCTTTTAATTGATTAACAATTTCACAATAACGCTCGTCACTAATATCGACTTGCAATGGTTGGTCTGATGCTTGTTTATTTACAGTATTAGTAAACGAGGGGCTTAATTTTGAGACTTGCTCAGTATCAATTGTACGAGCAAGGATACCCTTAATGTGAGTCACTCGCTTGGAAATAGCTAATTGGCTTTGTTTAGTTTTCTCAGTGTCATTGTAATGAAAGACGTTACCAATAATTTCTGTACTTTGTAATTCATGGTCAATAATAACGAGCGTTTCAGCTAAGTAATAAACAAAGTCAGGACAGGTATTGTCACCGTCTTTAACTTCGGGTAATTGCTCGGCAATGGCCATAAGGTCAAAGGCAAAAACACCGCCTAAAAATACGGCGAAGGGATGACTGTCATCATCAGTAAGTTGATTAAATAAGCGTAAACTGTGCAGTGGATTCGTTGCACTTAAACGCGCCTTCTCATCAAGGTCTTTCGCAATTTCAGTAAATGTTGCTTGAAATGACTTTCCATCATCAGCAATATTTATTTGGGCATGTGGGGCTAATTGCGCAGCTGCTAAATCAACAGCGCTTTCTCCATTTAAAGAGAGAGCTGAAAAAGTGACGACATTGCCGTTACAAACAATTTTAACTGCCGCATCTGTTAATAATAAGCTTTTTAACAAATGCTTTTTATCAATCTCGGCAGATTCTAATAAGATATTATTTTGTTGGTCGTGACATAATAATTGGTAAACACTTAAGGGATCATTTTGATAGCAGCTACTATCAAGCATGGTGCTTACGCCAATAGGAGATGCACCATTGATTTTATTTGGTAAGTTTTGAGTCATGTTGAATACTTCTATAGAGTTTATTTAAAGAAAAATTGTCAGCCGGCATAAATAGGCAATAGCCACCAAATAAACCATGTTTTTGTTCTGTTCATTTTAAACCCTTTGTTAACTTCATCAAATACGGTATATCTCGACCGCTTTAAACGAGAAAAACCCGCTGAAAGGAGCGGGTTTTTTGAAATTTGTTTAATCTTATTTAAGATACACGCAATTATCACAACCCAATTATGTCGAGTTATGCCACCACCAAATTAATGTTATGTTAGTTATTGCTGTATTCATTTTTAATATGCCTTTATTTGCTATGTATTATTCAGTCAGTCTTATTTACTTTTCGATTAATAAAGGAAAAAGTATCATTATTTACTCGTTATCAGTAAACTTATCATAACACTGAGTTTTACCCCTATAGAAGACCTTATTATGGCGTTGCTGTCAACCACTGATTTTCCACATCAGATAGTAAAAACCGAAGGTTTTGCCCATAAGCGTATCGACCTACACAGCCATACAAATTGCTCTGATGGTAGTTTATCACCGCAAACATTGATAGATAGGGCCGCTAACTTTCAAATTGAGGTTTTAGCTATTACAGATCATGATACTGTCGCCGGTCTTGATATAGCGCAAAAGCATATCGACGAGAAAAATATTCCACTTAAATTGATTGATGGCATTGAAATATCGACTGCATGGCAAGGTTTTGAAATTCATATTGTCGGTTTGAATATTGATAAAAATAATCCAGCATTAAAGTTACTTATCACACAGCAGCAGCAAGCAAGAGAGCAGCGTGCTATTTCAATGGGTGAAAAGCTGACTAAATGCGGTTTTCCAACTATCTATACTGACGCTAAAGCGATGGCGGGTAATGGCTCAATTACACGTGCTCATTTTGCTAAAGTGCTTCACCAACAGGGGCATGTTAGTACTATGCAGCAGGCCTTTGATAAATATATCGGTAAGAAAGGTTCAAAAGGGCAGCGCGCTTATGTAAAGCCTAATTGGTGTAGTATTGAAGAAGCTATTGCGGCTATACACGAAGCTGGCGGAAGTGCGGTCATGGCTCACCCTATTAGATATGATCTTTCTGCTAAGTGGTTGAGACGATTGATAGTTCACTTTGCTGAAGTCGCGGGTGATGGCTTAGAGGTGGTATTACCACAAATGAGTCCTGATCAAAGACAAAAAATGTTGGCTTATTGTCAAGAGTATAATTTACATGCCTCGATGGGCTCTGATTTTCACTATCCCAATAAGTGGAGTGATTTAGGGCGTAACTTGACAATGCCTGTGGGGGCAAAACCCGTTTGGGCCCAATGGCAATAGCTAGAAAAAATATTTCTAATCGTAATTAACCGTTTCAACTGACAAGAAACAATCATCAAGTTTTAAAGAAAAGGAAAGTCTCCTCATGAGTCAGTTTTTTTATGTACACCCAGATAACCCTCAGGGTCGTTTAATGAAACAAGCGGCAGATATTATTAAAAAGGGTGGTGTGATTGTTTATCCTACCGACTCAGGCTATGCATTAGGTTGCCATTTAGGCGATAAAAAAGCATTAGAGCGCATTTGTCGAATTAGAGATATCGATAAAGAGCACAACTTCACTTTAGTGTGCCAAGACCTTTCACAAATATCAGAATACACCCGAGTAGATAATACCGCTTATCGATTACTAAAAAGTAATACCCCTGGTGCTTACACTTTTATCTTCAAAGGCAGTAAGGAAGTCCCTAAGCGACTATTAAATCCTAAAAAGAAAACCATAGGTATAAGAGTACCAGATAATACTATCGCTCAAGCCTTGTTGACTGAACTTGCAGAGCCTATAATGTCTACCAGTTTAATTATGCCTGGCCAAGATATGGCTGAGTATGATCCTGAACACATTCGAGATTTGTTAGAGCATCAAGTTGATCTTATTGTTAATGGTGGCCATTTAGGGGAACACCCGACCACTGTAATTGATTTTTCTAATGACAGTATTGATATAATACGCGTAGGAGAAGGTGATCCTTCTCCATTTCAATAACCTCAGTAAAGTGCAAATGAATAATTGCATTTTACTCGGTGATTGAACCTGAACAATGAGCCAGAAGTAAGCTACAAGGGAGCTGCTACTGACGTAACAGAGTAAAAGATAATGACGGTTGACAAGAAAAAACAAGCTAGAAAAGACGAAGCCATTGATAAAAAGTATGGTACGCGTGGCACCGAGAAAAAAGGTAGTGCTAAAAAAGGATTGTCTAAAGACGGTACTAAAAGTGGCGCAGGGAAAAAGGGCTCAGCCAAAAAAGGCCAGCATAAAAAAGAGCCAGAGAAGGTAGAAAAGGTTAATTTTAAAACAGCAACTCATACCGACTCAGAGAAAGTACAAAAAGTATTGGCTAGAGCAGGAAAAGGTTCTCGCCGTGAAATGGAAACTATGATCAGCGAAGGCCGTGTCAGTATCGATGGTAAAGTGGCATTTTTAGGTGATAGAGTTAACGGTACTGAACAAATACGACTTGATGGTCACCACGTTAAACTAACGGCTCAAGATGAAGATATCTGTCGTGTACTTGTGTATAACAAGCCCGAAGGTGAAATGTGTACCCGTAAAGACCCTGAAGGAAGACCGACTGTTTTTGATCGTCTTCCTCCGCTAGAAACTGGCCGCTGGGTTGCTGTAGGTCGCTTAGATATAAATACTTCGGGTATGTTGTTATTTACAACGGATGGTGAATTAGCCAACCGTTTGATGCATCCATCACAAAAAGTTGAACGTGAGTATGCCGTGCGTGTTTTTGGTGATATCAACGAAGCTATGTTGCAGAAACTACGTGCTGGAGTAACACTTGAAGATGGTCCTGCTCGTTTTCAAAAGATAACCTATCGTGGTGGTGAAGGTCGAAATCATTGGTTCCACGTGGTTTTATCTGAAGGTCGTAATCGAGAAGTTCGTCGCTTGTGGGAAAGCCAAGATGTACAAGTAAGCCGTCTTATACGTGTACGTTATGGTGATATGGAAATGCAACGACAATTACCTATGGGTGGTTGGCGTGAGCTGGCATTAAAAGAAGTAAACTATTACCGTAAGCTTGTTAATTTGACACCTGAAGCAGAAAGTAAAGTTAAAGTTGATGAAAAAGCGATGGATAATGCTAAAAGTCGAAGAATTCGTCGCTCTGTTAAAAAGCACCAACAACGCAATCAGCAAAGTAATCGTCGTCGTCATAAGTAGCCGTAGTAGAAATATTAATCATGCACTATCAATTAATTGAAGATCAAAATAGCTTAAACCTGTTATGTGAACAACTGGCTAAAGCTAAGGTATTAGCCATAGATACTGAGTTTGTTCGTACACGAACCCTATACGCTAAGTTAGGATTACTTCAGGTCTGTGATGGCGAGCAATTAGCACTTATCGATCCTCTTGCTATTGATGATTTAACGCCTTTTTGGCAGTTACTTACCAATGCCGGTATCACCAAAGTGCTTCATGCTTGCTCTGAAGATTTAGAAGTCTTTTTAACTGCTGGAAACTGTAAACCAGTAAACTTAATTGATAGTCAAATCATGATGTCATTTTTAGGTCATGGTTTGTCGCTCGGTTATGCCGCTATGGTAAAGCACTATACTGATATCGAATTAGATAAATCAGAGTCACGTACTGATTGGATAAAAAGACCCTTAACAGAAAAGCAATTAGCTTACGCTAGCGCTGATGTCGACCATCTATTTTCTATTTATCCTAAGTTATTAGCTGAAATTACCCAGGCTGGTTTTTTAGCTTATGCTCAGCAAGAAACACAGAGTATGATAGATAAGAAGTTCACGCCTATAAATGACAGCGAAATGTATCTTAATATTAAGATGAGTTGGCGTTTAAATCCTAAGCAACTAAATACATTAAAGTACTTAGCAAGCTGGCGTTTTCAACAAGCACAAAAGCGTGACTTACCTATCGGCTTTGTTGCAAAAGATCATACCTTAATGGCATTAGCACAAAGTAATCCGGCAACGGTTAACGCTATGTCTATGCTTGAAGGAGCAGAAGAGCTCGATATCCGCCATAAAGGGAAAGCTATGTTGGCGGTATTAACCCAAGCAGATAAAGCTGAGGTAAGTAGCTACCCGACAAAAATTAATCGGTTAGATGAGTACCCAGGTTACAAACAAATATTTAAACAAGTAAAAGCTTTTTTAGTGAAATCCAGTGAACAAAATAACCTAGCTATTGAAAACATAGCGTCTAAAAAGCAAATAAATCAATTTTTAACTTGGCAGTTTGACCTTAATGACGCGCGAAATAATGCGGATAAGGTTGACTTAATATCAGGTTGGCGCAATGCATTGTTTGGTCAAACTTTACTCGAGTTTGCTAAGCAAGGTTATAAATAGCCGTTTAACGGTTTGCTGTTTCTATGTGAGCCATCAGCTAAATTTACATTTTCATTAACAATATTTCATTGAGTCACTATGGGGTTCACCTTGGGCTCATGATATATTGAATATTCAACCGTACTTTCTCAATTACCTATAGGTCTCCATTATGCTATGTGCTATTTATAAAAGCCCTAAAAAAGCCCAAACTTATCTTTTTGTTAATAAACGTGATGATTTCTCATCAGTTCCTGAGGCATTGATGAAAACGTTTGGTACGCCAAATTTAGTCACCTTAATTAATTTAGCCACCAAAGAAAAACTTGCAATGGCTGACTTAGAAAAAGTGAAAAAGAACCTAGAAGAACAAGGATTCTATTTACAGTTACCACCTCCGCAAGAAGATTTATTAAAAGAACATAAAGCGTTTATGCTATCTCAAAAAGAGGAAGGAGAGCTTTAATGAAAACCATTCTAAAAACGATTGCTCTATCACTCCTTATCTCGCTTGCTATCAATAACTCATCAATGGCAGAAAAGATAGAGCTTACCGAAGAAGGTTTTGCTAAATATGTAGTAAAACTCAAGGCGGAAGCATTAGCTAAAGGTTTTAATCAAGCACTGATCGATGAAAGCTTTTCAAAAGTAAAGTTCCATAAACGTGCGGTAAAAGCGGATAGAAGCCAGCCTGAAAATGTTGAAACACTTGATACTTACCTTCCTAAGCGAGTGCCAAAATGGAAAGTAGAGAAAGCGAGAGTTTTGTATAAAGAACATAAAGTATTGTTAGAGCAGGTAGGTGAAAAGTACCAAGTTCAGCCACGATTTATTGTTGCACTTTGGGGACTTGAAACTAATTTTGGCAAGTTTACCGGTGGCTATAATGTCGTATCTGCCTTGTCGACATTAGCCTATGAAGGGCGACGTGAAACATTTTTCAAAAAACAGCTAATGGCAGCACTCACTATTTTAGATGAAGGCCATATTAGTAGTGACAATATGAAAGGTTCATGGGCAGGAGCGATGGGACAGAATCAATTTATGCCAACGTCCTTTTTAGCCTACGCTGTTGATGGCGATGGTGATGGTAAAAAGGATATCTGGCAAAACCAAGCGGATGTTTTTTCATCCATGGCAAATTACTTACAAAAAGAAGGTTGGAGTGATGATCTCACTTGGGGTCGTCAAGTTAAGCTGCCAAAAGGCTTTGACAAAAGTTTAGCTATTCCAAAAAACACAGGTAGTCGAAAGAACTGGTTGAAAGCCTGGTCTGAAACAGAAAGAACACTAGCGCAGTGGCAAGCATTAGGCGTGAGGCGCTCTGATGGAACTAACTTACCTAATGTGGATATTAAAGCTGCGTTAGTATTTCCCGATGATGAAAATGGCCGTGTCTATCTTGCTTATGATAACTATAAAAGTTTAATGCACTGGAACTTATCCTATTATTTTGTCAGTTCAGTTGGTCATTTATCTGACCGTATTAAGTTTCCACCTATCCAATGATTTATTATGGCACTTATTAATAAGTGCCCTAAAATATTAAGACATAACCCATTAGTAAAATAAGTAGTAGTAAATGAACGATAAAAGCATACAAGAACAGCCTTTTTGGCAAACTAAAAGCCTAGCAGAGATGACTCGACCAGAATGGGAGTCATTGTGTGATGGCTGTGCTAAATGCTGCCTCAATAAATTTATCGATGATGAAGATACCGATGAAGAGTCTGAGCTTTTACCTACCGACCATATTAAAGAAGGGGAGCACATATTTTATTCTAATATTGCTTGCCACTTGCTTAATGAAAAATCATGTCAGTGCTCTAAATATGAACAGCGCACTACGTTAGTACCTGATTGTGTTCGGTTAACACAAGAAAATATCGACGCTGTATTTTTTATGCCACCAAGTTGTACCTATCGTCGTCTTCAGGAAGGCCGAGGCATGCCATCATGGCATCCTTTACTCCATAAAGGTAAAAAATCAGCTATGCATAAAGCGGGTATGTCCGTGCGAGGAAAAATTGTTAAAGATAACGAGGTGAGTCTTGAAAATTTTGAAGATCACATTGTGATCTGGCCGTTAAATGATATTGATTAATCAATATTTATATAATGTGATGATACAACATGAAAGATAATAGCCAAGTAACTTCATCGATAAAAGCTGAGCAACAAAGTCTTATTTACCTGCACATTGCTGTTTTCCTATTTGGCGGTACTGCGCTATTCTCTAAACTCATTGGTTTACCAGCACTTGATATAACCGTTTATCGAACGGGTATTGCGAGCATCGCGCTTTTTATTTTGCTCACATTACAGAAAAAAAAACTCACTTTAGAAAATATGAAAGACTACGGCATCGCTATTTTATTAGGTGTAGTGGTTGGCATACATTGGGTAACTTATTTTGCAAGTATGCAGATGGCAGGAGTCACTGTTGGAATTATAGCTTTTTTCACTTACCCTGTAATGACTGTATTTATAGAGCCGTTTTTTAAAAAATCGTTACCTAAACCTAAAGATATTATGACAGCATTGATTGTTATAGTTGGCATCGTATTACTCATCCCAGAAGTTAATTTTGGTAACCAAGTGACCTTTGGTATTGCTACAGGTATTTTCTCTGCATTTTTTTTTGCTTTAAGAAATGTATTACATAAAAATTACTTTTCTCACTATTCTGGGCCGCATACCATGCTGTATCAAACACTAGTCGCTTGTTTGATGCTGTGTTTATTTGTTGAGATACCTCCAGCACAGGTAGCCAATACTGATTGGTTATTGCTTTTACTGGTAGGTATTGTCTTTACCGCGACTCCTCACGCCTTTTTTGCTTCGAGTTTACGGCACTTGTCAGCAACAACCGCAGGATTAATTTCTTGCTTGCAGCCGTTATATGGTAGTGTACTTGCATTTTTGCTATTACATGAACGGCCAAACCTGTTAACTATGATAGGAGGGCTATTAGTGATTAGTGCCGCCATTTTTGAAACGTGGTCAGTGAGTAGAGGTAGGCGTTAATATTGCCTTTTCATCGCTTTGCTCAAAGAAAAATAGACCCGTTGCATACCTTGATTACTCTTATTGTTAAACGAGATATTTAGCGTATTGTCTTGATAGTTAAATTTATCAAATTGCTTTAATAAACATTGTCGATTTAACCCCTCTGTACATTGCTCAGCAACTTTGCTAAAAACAAAGGCACTTATATAACCTTCTAGTTGAATTCTATTGAGTGCTTTATGGCCAGAATTTCTCATATCCGTCATAAACTGCTGGCATAACTGCCAGTTACACTCTTGAGGTGCAGGCATCACCTCACTTAAAACAACTCTGCTAGACAAGGGGATTTGATTAAGTAAATTGTGACTACCAATAAATGAAAGGCTGGTAAACAATACATCTAAATCTTCAAGGTGGGCTAAGTTTATTAAGTGTATGAAGGGTTGATAGGTACCCACAAATATAACTACATCTAGGGGCTGTGCAGTTAATTGGCTGAGTACCGCCCTAATATCATTACTATTTCTTTTATATCTCGCAGTAATCACAGGGTTTAGACTTTTTTCGTTTAGTAAGTTATTAACCGCCCTTTGTGCAGCTAAACCAAACTCATCAGCTTGTATCACTAAGGCAATTTTATTGTGTTTTTTTTCTGTAACTAAGTATTCAATCTGTGCTTTGAGCTCTTGGTAATAACTCGCTCGTATATTTAGAATGTTAACGTCAGTGGAAGAGCGTAAAAAATCCGCACCGGTAAATGGCATTAAATAGGGGATTTTACTTTTCAATAGCATTGGCATAATAGCGTGGGAGGTTGGAGTACCAACGTAACCAAATAATGCTAATACTTGCTGCTCAATGAGGTTCTTAGTATTTACTACTGTTCTTTGAGGTTCATAACCATCATCGAGGCTAATGATTTCAACAGGCCTGCCATTGATCCCCCCTCGTTTATTTAAGCTATCAAAATAAACCTTTGCGCCCTTTTTTAACTCTTTTCCTAAATCAGAGGTAGGGCCAGTTAGAGCATTAGACATGCCAAGTTTTACTGTTTTTACTTTAGCTACTTTTATCGTTTCAGAGTTAGCTTTTACTGTGAAAGTAGTAAAAGACACGAATAGAAGGGAGAGTATGATTAGGTAAAACTTTGGCAATTATAATACTCCCAATAAAACAGTAGAAGAAGAGAACACACTAATAATTAAGCATAGCATATTCTTCTATTCTTTTGACTGTTATACCAACTTGGTATTACTTGGGGTTATGGCTTTTTAGCGCAAGCAAGACGGTTTATAAGTACAGCTGTGAATGTTACTGCAAATAGTGCATAAACTACAATCATCCATTGTGGCATGCTGTAATTAAAAAACTGCCAACTTATCTCTCCACAATCTCCTGTCGCTTCAAACAAGAAAGGGAGCCACTCATGCAAAGGAGCCCAAGTAGGAAAATTAGGAATAAACTCGCAACTAAAGAAGAGCGAACCGCTATTTTCTTGCATTTCAACATGTTCTACCGCAATGATAAGCCCCCAAATTGCGCCTGTACCCCATAAAACATATGCCAGAGTTCTAGCAAATATATTGTTATGCCCTAAAGCGCCAATTGCACCCGCTGAGAATATAGCCAGAATAGCAAGCCTTTGATACACACACATAATGCAAGGTGCTAAGTCTAGTACGTATTGGAAATACAACGCTGATAGCTCTAGACACAATGCTGAAGCTGCTAATAGTAACCAGGGCTTTTGGCTCGTGGTAATTTTGCTTAGGTTATTCACAAAAGCTCCTATAAAATTTAGGTAAAAAAAAGCTTCTAATAAAATAGAAGCTTTTCGATAGTAACATGAAGAGAAAGCTAATAGCTTGTCCCTGTATTATTACTTTACAGTATTAATGTAATTATGAGTTTATTAATAAATGGACATAGATACTTGCCGCGTAACCTAAAGCAATTACTGGCGTCCATTTTAAATGGCTAAAGAAAGTGTAATAACCACGAGCTTGTCCCATTAAAGCAACACCTGCAGCTGAGCCGACAGATAACAAACTACCACCAACACCAGCGGTTAATGTAACTAACAACCATTGGGTATGATTCATATCTGGGTTCATTGTTAATACAGCAAACATGACCGGGATGTTATCAACGATAGCAGATAAAATACCAACTAAAATGTTAGCGTTAGTAGCACCTAGCTCGCCATACATAAACTCTGAAGCCATACCTAGATAACCGATAAAGCCTAAACCACCAACCGCAAGAATAACACCGTAGAAGAAAAATAATGTATCCCACTCCGCTTTAGCTATTTTATCAAAGATATCAAAATCGTCTGTCCTTGTACGACCCGCAGGTACGTCAGAGGTGTTCAGTTTACCTTGTCCAGATTTCTTAATGTAATAACCAAAGAATTTCAAGTAAGCAAGACCTAACATCATGCCAAACACTGGCGGTAAGTGTAAGAAGTTATGGAATGAAACAGCAGTAAGAATGGTTAGCATAAACAAACCAACAATGATTAAACCACCTGTTTTAATTGGGGTGGCTTCATTTGAACTTGATTTAGGACTTCCTTTAGGCAAGAAGAACTGCATAATAAATGCAGGAATAACAAAGTTAACAACAGCAGGTAAAAATAATGCGAAGAATTCAGTAAATTGAATAATACCTTTTTGCCATACCATTAAGGTAGTGATATCACCAAACGGGCTAAATGCGCCACCAGCATTAGCACCAACGACAATGTTCACACAAGCCATAGCAACAAATTTAGGCTCATCTTTACCAACTGCTAGAACAACAGCACACATGATTAATGCGGTGGTTAAATTATCAGCGATAGGCGAAATAAAGAAAGCTAGGATACCCGTAATCCAAAAAAGAGCTCTGTAGTTATAGCCTTTTTGTATTAATACATCACGAAGCGCATCAAATACATTGCGCTCTAAAAGAGCGTTTATGTATGTCATGGCCACTAATAAGAAGAAAAATAATTCGGCATATTCAAGGAAGTTATGACGAATAGCTACTTCCGCTGCATGAGGCATTCCTTGAGAGTTATAATATGCCGCGATTAATATCCAAATTAGGCCAGCTGCAAGTAGTACTGGTTTTGATTTTCTTAAATGTAATTGCTCTTCTAAAATAACCAGTGAATAGGCTAGAACAAAAATAGCAATAGCTGTATAACCAATCCAATGACTGGTTAAATCAATACTCTGATGTGCGGCTTCTGAAGCAAAAGCAATGCTTGGAAAAAGCACTGCTGATAACGCCAGTAAAACGTATACAAGTGGTTTCATGTTTTTCTCTAAATGGAATGTTAAATTATATGCTAACTTAGCGATTTTTTCGTGTCGAATTCTAACAAATTTTTTACTGATTGACACAAATATGGCCTTGAAAGTTATCAATTATTTTGATATTAGTTATTGATTTGATTTATAACAAACAATTGCAAAGTTGATCTTTTAACTGTGGTTAACCTATTGACTTGAAAGATCTGATTCTAAGAACTTATATTAAGCAATATTCATAAAAAATATTTATATAACCTGCATGCAGACAAAATTTTTAGATGATGGCTGGATTTGACACTATTTTGGTAAAACCGAGCTACATAAAAATTTTGATATTATTTTTTGCATATTTAGTATTCTAAAATGTCATTGTTAATAGTCAGTGATTAGTTTGAAAAATAAAGGGCGGTAATGTTAAATATTTAAGGTTATTATTTGATTATTGAAGCTAGTCAGAGGGGATAAGCATCTACAACTAAATATGAACAGAATAACAATATTAGAAATCATTATACTACCAGGGAACTTCTGCTTTAAGGGAAGTCTTCCAAGCTTTAACTTTAACAACTTGTGCGTAACTAAACTTCTGGTACAATCAGTTGGAATTTATCCCCTTCACCACAAATATTATTAGGTAATTACAGTCAATGGTCATAAAAGCGAAAAGCCCAGCAGGATTTGCCGAACAATATATTGTTGAATCTATTTGGAATGGTGGTTTTCCCCCTGGCTCTATATTGCCTGCTGAGCGAGAACTCTCAGAACTTATCGGCGTTACTCGAACTACGCTAAGAGAAGTATTGCAAAGGTTAGCTAGAGATGGTTGGTTAACTATCCAACATGGCAAACCAACTAAAGTAAATAACTTCTGGGAAACGTCGAGTTTAAATATTCTGGAAACGTTGGCGCAGCTTGATCAAGATGGAATTCCTGATTTAGTTGATAACCTATTATCGGCACGCACCAATATCAGTGCGATATATATTCGTGGCGCATTAAAAAACAATCCAGAAAAAGCGATAGCAACCCTTCAGGCTTATGTCGATGTAGAAGACACAGGCGAAGCTTTCACCCAATTTGACTATCAACTGAATAAAGACTTAGTGGTTGCTTCAGAAAACTCAATTTACCTATTGATACTAAATGGTTTGAGTGGATTGTATTCACGTATTGGTAATTTATATTTTGCTCACCCAAAAGGCCGTGAAATATCTAGAAATTATTACAAATCCTTAATCGAGTTGGCTAAAGCTAATGATTTTGACGGCGCTATCAGGGCTGTGCGTAAATACGGTATTGATTCAGGTACACTTTGGAGCGAATTAAAGGATGACGTATTAAAAGAGTTATCTGAAGACTAGCTCCTTAAGTCTCCCTAAACATCCCCAATAAAGACGATTTTAATCGTCTTTATTTTTTTGTGGACAACAGGCAATGACTTTATCTTCTCCTGATTTATTCTCTTGGATAATCTTAACGTCAAAGTGCCATAAGTAGTGTAGGTGCTTTAATACCTCGTCTTTAGAGTTTCCCAGCTCTACATCATTGTGTGGCGTATATCTCAGTGTTAAAGCCCTGTCACCATCAACATTAGCATCAACTATTTGGATATTAACCTCAATATTACTGAGATTGTATTGATTGGCGAGGTTGTGGCGTACTTTTTTATAACCTTGTTCATTATGAATAGCGCCAATTTCAACATAATTATTATCGCTATCATCATGGATATGAAACAACTTAAAATCACGTATTAATTTTGGTGATAAGTATTGACTGATAAAACTTTCATCTTTAAAATTTTCCATGGCAAAATGCACGGTATCAATCCAGTTACTCCCTGCTATTTCTGGAAAGTATTCTTTATCTTCTTCTGTAGGATGTTCACAGATACGTCTAATATCAATGAACATATTGAAACCTAAAGCATAAGGATTAATACCTGAATAAAACTTACTATTGTATTCTGGCTGGGCAACAACATTAGTATGACTGTGTAAAAACTCCAGCATAAACTTATCTGTTACTAAGCCTTCATCGTATAAGTGATTCAAAATGGTGTAATGCCAAAAGCACGCCCAACCCTCGTTCATTACTTGGGTTTGTTTTTGAGGATAAAAATATTGAGATATTTTTCTTACTATTCTTACTATTTCTCTTTGCCAAGGTTGCAGTAGAGGGGCATTTTTTTCGATGAAATATAAAATATTTTCTTGAGGTTCTTTAGGAAATTTATACTTGTTTTCACTTTCTTGTTGCTCTTTTTTGGGCACAGTACGCCAAAGTGCATTCACTTGTGACTGTAAATACTCTGCACGTTCAGACTGCCTTTTAAGCTCTTCATCTAGGGATATTTTTTGTGGCCTTTTATACCGATCTACGCCGTGACTCATTAAGGCATGACAAGCATCTAACGTAGCCTCTACCTCATTAATGCCATATTTTTGTTCACATTGAGCTATATAGTTTTTTGCGAATAATAAATAATCAATAATAGAGCTAGCATCTGTCCAAGACTTGAATAAATAATTACCTTTAAAAAAAGAGTTATGACCATAACAGGCATGTGCCATAACAAGGGCTTGCATCGTTAAGGTATTTTCCTCCATTAGGTAAGATATGCAAGGACTTGAATTGATAACTATTTCATAGGCCAGACCCATTTGGCCACGTTTATAGTTTTGCTCTGTTTGAATAAACTTTTTACCAAATGTCCAATGACTGTAACCAATAGGCATACCTACGCTAGCATAGGCATCCATCATTTGTTCTGCAGTAATCACTTCTATTTGGTTGGTATAAGTATCTAGACGATAAAAGTCGGCAACTCTGGCTATTTCATGCTGGTATTGTTCAAGCAACTCAAAGGTCCAATCAGGGGTATCATCTAACGGAGTGGTTTTTGTATTTTTAATATTCTCAGCAGTATTATTTTTATTAGTCATTGATCACCCACTTATTTTAGGTAAAAGGTTCTATTAAGCGGCACTCTGTGTGCTTTTTTTGAAAAGCTCTCTAAACACAGGGTAAATATCAGCAACAGATTTAATATGTTGCATGGCAAAATTAGGGTGTGACTCCTCCACTTGTTGATAGTGCTTCCATAAGGTCTGGTGAGCTCTTTGGGTTATCTCTATGTAACTAAAGTATCGACTCTTAGGTAATATTTCTTGCTCTAATATTTTTTTGCATCGGGGGGAGTCATCAGCCCAGTTGTCACCATCGGATGCTTGGGCGCCATAAATATTCCATTGGTTGTCATTATAGCGCTCAGTGATAATGTCATTCATCAACTCTAAAGCGCTTGATGCAATGGTACCGCCTGTTTCTTGTGAATAAAAAAACTCATGCTCATTAACTTCTTTAGCTTGGGTATGATGCCTAATATAAACGACATCAATATTCTTATAAGTACGGCTAAGGAACAAATAAAGTAATATATAAAAGCGTTTAGCCATTTCTTTGGTTGCTTGATCCATAGAGCCTGATACATCCATTAAGCAAAACATAACCGCTTTTGAAGTAGGAACTGCTTGTTTGGCATAGTTGCGAAACCGTAAATCGAAAGTATCAATAAAGGGGACTTTCGCTATTTTTCCTTTCAGTGTTTCAATTTCTGTAGTTAAGGCTCGTTTTTTCTGAATGTTGTCGTGTTTATCATTAGTTAGGGCCAGTAAGGCTTCTTCAAGTGCTTTAAGTTGCTTGCGCTTTGACGATGTCATCGCTATGCGACGAGCAATTGAGCCTTGTAGTGATTTGACGATATCGATATTTGACGCGACACCTTCAGCGCAAAAACCACTGCGAACAGTTTTATATTCAATTAATTTATCTAATTGATTTTTTTCCAAATTAGGTAACTCTAGATCTTCAAAAAGAAGGTTTAAATATTCTTCTTTAGAAATTGAAAAGGTAAAGTCATCTTCACCCTCTCCACTATCACTTGCATCACCCTGACCAGCACCTTGACCTTGTTGTTTCGGCGGGCGAGGAATTCGATCACCGGTAGAGAATTGATCATTACCAGGGTGAACCCTATCTTTTATACCGCCATCACCTTGATGAAATGTAGGCTCAGATAGATCACGTTTTGGAATAATAATACTTTCACCCGAATTCACATCTGTCACGCCACGTTGGTTTATAGCCTCGGAAACAGATTTTTTAATTTGGTTCTTATAACGTCTCAAAAAACGTTGACGGTTAACCGTACTCTTATTTTTACTATTAAGACGTCTGTCAATAAAGTTAGCCATATGTTCTCCTTGTCCCTTTTGCGTAAGAGATACGACTTACGAAGACTTTCTAACCCGTAAATACCACTCAGATAATAAGCGTACTTGTTTTTGGGTATAACCTTTCGTCATCATGCGTTTAACAAAATCATCATGTTTTTGCTGGTCATCAGTTGATGTTTTAGCATTAAAAGAAATAACAGGTAGCAAATCTTCAGTATTAGAAAACATTTTTTTCTCAATAACCGTTCTAAGTTTTTCGTAACTGGTCCAAGCAGGGTTTTGACCATTGTTATTGGCTTTTGCTCGCAAGACAAAGTTTACGATTTCATTACGGAAATCTTTAGGGTTACTAATGCCAGCAGGTTTTTCTATTTTCTCTAATTCATCATTAAGTGATTGTCGATCAAATAGCTGACCTGTTTCAGCATCTCTATACTCTTGATCTTGTATCCAAAAATCTGCATAGGTGACATAACGGTCGAAAATGTTTTGTCCATATTCCGAATAAGACTCTAAGTAGGCAGTTTGAATTTCCTTACCAATAAATTCAATATATTGAGGTGTTAAATAGCCTTTAATAAATTCTAAATAACGCTCTGTAAGTTCTTTCGGTAGTTGTTCTCGTTCGACTTGTTGCTCTAAAACGTAGAATAAGTGAACGGGGTTTGCTGCAACCTCTACACTATCGAAGTTAAATACCCGTGATAAAATTTTAAAAGCGAATCGAGTCGATAATCCTGACATCCCTTCATCAATACCTGCATAGTCACGATACTCTTGATAGGATTTTGCTTTTGGGTCGGTATCTTTTAGCGTTTCACCATCGTAAACACGCATTTTTGAATAAATACTCGAGTTATCAGGGTCTTTTAAACGTGATAAGACTGAGAATTGTGCAAGAATATCTAGGGTGTCAGGGGCGCATTGTGCAGTTTTTAATTCACTGTGCTCCAGCAATTTTTTATAAATATTAACTTCTTCGGAAACACGCATACAATAAGGCACTTTAACAATATACACACGGTCTAAAAAGGCTTCGTTATTTTTGTTATTTCTAAATGTTTTCCATTCGGATTCATTTGAATGAGCGAGTAAAATACCGTTGAAGGGTAGGGCAGAAAGACCTTCTGTAGGGTTATAGTTACCTTCTTGAGTGGCGGTTAATAAGGGATGCAGCACTTTAATTGGCGCTTTGAACATCTCAACAAATTCCATTAAGCCTTGATTAGCGCGACACAAAGCACCGGAATAGCTATAAGCGTCAGCATCATTTTGGGCAAAATGTTCAAGCTGTCTAATATCAACTTTACCAACGAGTGCTGAAATATCTTGATTATTATCATCACCAGGCTCAGTTTTTGCGATGGCAATTTGATCTAAAATAGATGGATAAACTTTTACCACTTTAAATTGGGCAATATCTCCTTTGAATTCATGTAGGCGTTTGGCGGCCCAAGGAGATATTATGTTATTTAAATAACGGCCAGGAATATTATACTCTTCTTTAAGGATTTTTCCGTCTGAATGGGCATCAAATAAGCTAAAGGGATGATCATTAACTGGGCTACGGATACCATTTGCACTTAGCACGTAAATTGGCTCTTGTTGCATTAAAGACTTTAATTTTTCAGCTAATGACGATTTGCCCCCACCAACAGGGCCTAATAAATATAAAATTTGCTTATGCTCTTCTAACCCTTGTGAAGCATGTTTTAAATAAGACACTATTTGTTCAATAGCTTCTTCCATACCGTAAAAATCAACAAAGGCGGGATAGCGCTTAATAACCCTATTAGAAAATATTCGGCTGAGTCTAGGGTCTGTTGCAGTATCAACCATTTCAGCTTCACCAATGGCCGTAAGTAACCGTTCTGATGCGCTAGCGTACGCTAGGCTATCTTCTTTACAAATAGTTAAAAATTCTTGTAAGCTAAACTCTTCTTGTTGGGCTTGCTCATAACGCGTTTGATAATGTTGAAAAATACTCATAACTACCTCCAAAAGAACACAATACTATCCATAAATAAAATTTGTAAAAACCATTACCTAACAACTTGTTAAGGTAAAGTAAAAAGCACTTACTATATTTTAAGGTTAGTTGTTCTGGCTGATTTTGCTAAGAAATATATAGAATTAAATTGTTATTTACTCGAAGAGTGGATTTGTTACTTTTTATTTCAGGCATGGTATTTGATATTTTTACTGATAACTTGATATTAATACTTAAATCCTAGTGATCTCCAATAGATAAAAATATCTGAGTAAGCATGATTCGATCAGTGCAATCACTAACTGTACATAATTTTATACACTCAGCTACTAGCACTAGTATAGCCTTGTCAGCTGTAATCCATTTTTAGCAAGAGAACTTCGTACAATTTATGTTACAACCTCTTTTTAGGCCTTGTCCTAAGGGGACTTTCGCTTAGCTCATTTGCCCTTGATAATAGCTTTAAGACAAGAAGTTGAATGAGAGATTACAATGACCGATAGTAAAAACCCGTTAAAATTATGTGGTATTGAGTTTACTGAATATGCCACACCAGATTCAGACTTTATGGAAAAAGCTTTTTATGGTTTTGGTTTTTCAAAAACTAAAAAAATGAAAGGTCGAGATGTCGAATATTTTAATCAAAATGATATACATTTTTTATTAAATAAAGAAAAAGCTGGTTTCTCTAAAGAGTTTGCTAAAAGTCATGGTCCAGCTATATGTTCAATGGGCTGGCGTGTTGAAGACGCTAATTTTGCTTTTACTGAAGCAGTTAAGCGTGGGGCAAAATCGGCAGAAAATGAAGCAAATAAACTTCCTTACCCTGCTATTTATGGTATTGGTGATAGTCTTATCTATTTCATCGAAAACTTTGCAAAATCAGGCGCTAACAAAGGTTTGATCTATGATACAGATTTTGAAGATATTGCTGAACCTGTTTTAGTTGAAGATAAAGGCTTTTTAGCCGTTGATCATATGACTAACAATGTTCATCAAGGCACTATGCATAAATGGGCTGATTTTTATAAAGACGTATTCGGTTTCACTGAAGTGAGATATTTTGATATTAAAGGTGTTAAAACAGCATTGATTTCTTATGCGCTAGCATCACCTTGTGGGAATTTCTGTATTCCAATCAATGAAGGTAAAGGTAGCACCAATAATCAAATTGATGAATATCTTGATGAGTACAATGGTCCAGGTGTTCAACATTTAGCGTTTATAACAGACGATCTTGTTGGCTCTCTTGATAAGTTAGATAGCTCAATTATTGATACACTTAATATTGTCCCTGAGTATTATGATGAGATTTTTGATCGCGTACCATGGGTAAAAGAAGATAAAAAACGTATCCAAGAGCATCAAATATTGATTGATAGCCAAAGTGAAGACTCTTATTTACTGCAAATATTTACTAAGAATTTATTCGGTCCAATCTTTATTGAAATGATTCAACGAGTTGATGATCAAGGTTTTGGTGAAGGTAACTTCTCAACCTTATTTAAATCTATTGAGTTAAATCAAATGGAACGTGGCGTTTTATAACTAATAGCAGCCATTAACCAATAAAAAAGCCAACAAACTAGTCAAGTTTGTTGGCTTTTTTTATAACTTAGTTTTGTCGTCACTAGGTATTATCTTGATAATTAGTCTTTATTTACTATTAGCTGATACATTTAAGTCTTTTAAAATACCATCATGTAAGTTGTAGACTACGCCATGAACGGTAATATCTTGATTGTTTTGCCACGCGTTAACTAATGTAGTGGTATTACATATATTGGCTACTTGCTCTATAACATTGAGTTCACACAATAAGTTAATACGTTCTTTTTCATCAGTAAGCTGGTCCATTTCTTCTTTATGGAAGCGATAAACATCCTCTATGTGACGTAACCAGTTATCGATTAAACCATGACTTTCATTATCAAGTGCAGCACTAATTCCACCACAACCGTAGTGACCACAGACAATAATATGCTGAACCTTTAATACATCAACAGCATATTGAATAACGGATAAGCAATTTAAGTCTGTATGAATAACTTGGTTAGCAATGTTACGGTGTACAAAAACCTCACCTGGGTCCATGCCAAGAAGAGCATTTGCAGGTACTCGCGAATCTGAGCAACCTATCCATAAGTATTTTGGCGATTGCTGTTCAGACAATCTTTTGAAGAATTCAGGATTCTCTTTAGTTCTTTTTTCTGCCCATTGTTTATTATTATCAAACAGGTGTTGGATTGCTGTCATAGGTCTAAGTCACATTGAGTAGTTAAATTTCATGACATTTTATGTCATGAAAAAGGTAAGTGAAAGTAATTATTTGTAATCATATGCTTGTTACCCAATAAAAATCAGGATGTGAGTGAGCATTTAAATAATTATCTAGCGTGATATAAACTCATTTTAAAGCCAGTAAAATAGCGTAAGCATACTGAACCATGCATCTTGATTAGTAACTAGCATAGTATCTCTAGTATAATAACTACAACGACTATCTCAAAGGCAAGCAACTATGGCAAGCGCATGTGCACTGCATATTCTAGTAAAAACTGAAAAACAAGCGGCAGAGTTAAAAGCACAACTTGATAACGGAGCCAATTTTGCTGCGCTTGCAAAAAAACACTCACTTTGCCCTTCAAAGAAAAAAGGTGGTGATTTGGGAGAGTTTCGTCGCGGGCAAATGGTAAAAGCTTTTGATGATGTCGTGTTCAAAAGACCAATATTAAAAGTGCATGGACCAATAAAAACAAAATTTGGCTATCACTTAATTAAAACTTTATATAGGAGCTAAGAAAGAAGTTATTTTGAATCTTGCTCGTGTTCTTGTTTGTCTAACGCTTCATTTCGCTTCTTAATATTTGCTAATTGCTCTGCTGTTAAATTAAATCTATGTGCTGATTTTTTTAATAGAAAAATACCTCCTACTATAATACCGATAGCAAGGGCTGTAATAATTATGGCTGTTAATGACATAGTTGTTAATTCTTATTGGTAATCTTGATTAAAATACTAGCAAAAATAAAGCTATACAGGTAATTAATTCTATTATATAAAATGCTTGGTATAAATATTTTAGTAGTATTTGGGGCTGTTGACCTTTCGCGGTTAAATTTTGTTCAAGATAAAAGAGTTTTAATCACGGCGAGTAGTGTATAGCCTAGTTATTCTAAGCTAATACTACTCAACAAAGAGTAAAATTCTTTTATCTGAACCCTTCGGACAGCGTTTGTTGGTCATTTTTACCGCGTCATCGCCTTTTTATGTAGAATAACTACATTACAAAGGCTTTGACTTGTATAAACACCCCACAATTCACTGCAAAAATAATCTCGAATGTTCAACAGACCCAACAATAAAGAGAAATAATATGCTCAGTAAACTATCAATAAAGCTCCTGATACCCAACTTAGCTATTGGCCTCATTTTTATAATTAGTCTTATTTTTATTGGCGACTCAGTAAGTAATTTTGCTCTAGTCTTACTTTTTTGCACTTTACTCGCCTTGCAGAGTATGGCGAGCTATTTATTTTTTACCAAAATATTAACTAACCGGTTAATTCGGCTTAAAACGTACCTTGATATGGTGGTCAGTACTGAAGAAGCCCCATCCGCGCCCTTAAAAGACCTAGTCAATGATGACCTTGCTCAAGTAACTAATGAGCTGAGTGATTTTATTGTCGGATTAGCTGATGTTGTGAATGTTATTCGTCAAGAAGCAGAAATCTTACGTCAAGGCTCTACTTCGCTGTCTTTTCAAATGACCGATTCAGTTAATCTTGTCGAAAACTCTACCGGACAAATATCTCAAATGGCAGAGTCTATAGAAGATGTTGTCAATACTTTCTCAAGTCTTTCCAATAGTGCAGAGCAAGTGAGTGAAACTACCAGCTCTGTGATGGATATCTTGGCTAAGGGAGTTAATTCCTCTAATACAAGCCAAGAAACAATTGAAGCTGTTGCCAATGAAGTAGATGAAATGGCTAAGGAGTTAACGTTATTACAAGAGGAAAGTGCGCGTATAGGCTCAGTGCTTGATGTTATAAAAGGCATCGCTGATCAAACTAATTTATTAGCCTTAAATGCTGCTATTGAAGCGGCTCGAGCAGGTGAACAAGGCAGAGGTTTTGCCGTTGTTGCAGATGAAGTCAGAGCGTTAGCTCATCGAACTCAGCAAGCTACTGTAGAAATACAATCGATGGTGGAAGGATTACAAGCTAAAACAACCAATGCGGTTAATAGTATTGGCCGGGGCCATAAACTTACTCAAGATTCTTTGAACTACTCTGCTGATGTCGTCATTGCTTTAGACCAGATAGGTTTGGCTTTTCAAGATGTCGATAATTTAACATCACAAATTGCCAGTGGTACGTTAGCTCAGCAAGGTGCCACTTCATCTATTAATGACAGCATATTGGCCGTTGTATCGTTAAGTCATGATATCAATAGTGGTTTAAATTCTGTTGCCGCCCACGCAGAGCAGCAGCAGCAAACTGCACAAGACGTAGAGATAACTCTTAACAGAATTTGTGTTTAGTCTTTATCTTTAGCTATATTGAAAATGGATTTTCATTGTTAAATCAGAATGTGAACTTTACCTACTGTTCACTTTCTTGGTTACGTATTTTAGCCAATTTTTGTAATTGCTTAGACTGTTCGTGTAAGCTGCTGCGCACTAACGTTTCTCGGTCTTCTTCACGAATAAAGTAAAAAGTAACTTTATGGATAAATTTTTCGTTTGTTGACTCCACCTGAATGACTTCTCCATAACAATAGATTGCACAATGACTTTCTATTAAGAATATTTTTAACTCAAGTAATTGGCCAACATTAAATGCTTTTGGTCCGATAAATTTAACTCCTCCGCCGCCAAACTTTATTCCTTGGTACCTATGCTGTACTTCATCCTGCTGACTAAGAATATAACCAATAAGTAAATCAATTTTTTGTGATTGTTGGTTTAGGAAGCCCACTAGCTGGGAAGCGCTGCCGCCTAAATTCTGTAATGAACGCAAAGCCGATTGATCTATGGCGTTCATATCTGTTGCCAGTTTAAAAGGCATAGGTATATTGCTCGTAAACTGTTCAAAACTCAGTCCTTGGTTGTCATCAATTGCTATAATATTTACTGAAAAGTCCAGTTCAATGGCAAAAAACTCATGATACAGTGCTAATTTTTTATCGAGGGATAGAGAGCTCATGTTGTATATTTCCAGGTAGAAGATAGTGTTTTATAAAGCAATGAAAGCTTATTAATTAACAGAGACTATTATAAAAAGTGTAACGATAAATATCCCTGAGGCTATTTGTCTCAGACAATTTTAGTGATTGTGTTATGCTACAGAACATTCTAAATCAGTACCAGATAAAATAATAATACCTCAATGTTTCAACCTATTAGTATCTTCATCGGGCTACGCTATAGCCGCAGTAAAAGCCATACAGGCTTTGTTTCGTTTATCACCTTCTTTTCCACCGTTGGCATTCTATTAGGTGTGGCTTCACTCATCACGGTTGTTTCCGTGATGAATGGTTTTGAGGGCGAATTAAAAAAACGTATATTAGGTATTGTTCCTCATATCATTGTCAGTGATTTTACAAGTCATGAGAGTAGTACTAAGCAAGACCTTCGATGGCCAAAGTTACGTGAAGAATTACTTAACAAACCTCACGTAGTTAGGGTAACACCTTTTCTTGAAAGTGAAGCATTGATCCAATCGTCTAAGGGGCTTCAAGGTGTTTTAGTTCAAGGCATAATGCCAACGCTTGAACAAGGTAATATCATTAATACCCATATGGTTGCTGGCAACATAGACATGCTCTCGACACAGCGTTACTCTTTAGTTCTGGGACAGTCATTAGCGAATAAACTGCAAGTAACATTGGGTGATGAAGTTCGCTTGGTATTACCTAATAAAAGTGTTTTTACTCCCATGGGACGTATTCCAATCCAGCGCGTTTTTACCATTGTGGGAATTTTTCATATTGGCTCACAAGTTGATGATGCCATGGTTTATGTTGATAGCCGTTATGGCGCCAAACTACTCAGGCGAACCGGTGATGGTATTGATAAATTACGACTCTACTTAGATGATGCCTTTAATGCAAAAAAAGTCGTTGAAAGTCTTAAAAAAGAGCAAGAAACTAGTGATAAAATACTCCATTCAGTTACTTTTAGTACTTGGAATGAAAGCCAAGGTCCATTGTTTTCAGCAGTAAAAATGGAAAAAAATATGATGTGGTTAATGTTAAGCTTAATCGTTGCGGTTGCTGCATTTAATATTGTCTCAGCTTTAGTGATGGTTGTTGTTGAAAAACAAGCCGAAATTGGCATATTGCAAACGTTAGGTTTAGCACGTACTGAGGTTATTAAAATATTTATCACTCAAGGTATGGTTAATGGTTTATGGGGGGTCAGTTTAGGTGGACTGCTTGGCGTGATATTGGCACTTAATCTGAACGAAATTTTGTTAGTGGTAGGGGTCAACTTATTTGGTTTTGGCATGCAAGAATTGCCGATTAAACTGGAGTGGTTTGATGTGCTTACTATTATTTTATCAGCACTAGCTATGAGCTTTCTTGCCACATTATATCCGGCCTATCAAGCGTCAACGACTCAGCCAGCTCAAGTATTAAGAAATGAATAAGGCCAAAATAATGAGTAAAGTATTACAGTGTTGTCAGTTATCTAAATCATATAAACAAGGTGACATTGAAACTAAGGTTTTAGATAACCTAGAGCTGAGTGTTGATAAAGGCGAATTACTTGCCGTAGTAGGTAGCTCCGGCTGCGGAAAAAGCACCTTTTTACATCTTGCTGGTGCTTTAGACACACCAAGCTCAGGGCAAGTATTTATTAACGATATTGATATCCACCAATTATCGGATAAAGAACGAGCTAAGTTTAGAAACCAGCATATTGGCTTTATTTATCAATTTCACCATTTAATGATGGAGTTCAGTGCTCTAGAAAATGTAGCAATGCCATTAATGATCCAAGGTGAAAAGCCAAAGAAAGCCTTGTTAGCTGCTAAGGAAATGCTCGAGCAAGTGGGTTTATCACATCGAATTGATTACCGACCTTCACAATTATCAGGAGGCGAACGTCAACGCGTAGCTATTGCCCGTGCGTTAGTGACTAAGCCATCTTTGGTGTTGGCCGATGAGCCTACGGGTAATTTAGATAGCGATACCGCAGAACAAATTTATCAATTAATTCGCAGTCTAAATAACAGCGCACACACTAGTTTTGTCATTGTCACTCATGATCTGATACTGGCTAATCGTATGGATAGGCAAGTAAAGTTAGTGCAAGGACAGTTATTACCACTTACTGAAGAAAAACTTGATGAAAAGCCTTCAACTTCGGGTATTACCAACGACTCCATTAACTGTGAAGATAGTGAACGCCATGTTTAAACCTTTAAGTCTTTATTTAGGCTGGCGTTATGTTCGCAGCCGACACGGGAATGGTTTTTCAGCTTTCATCTCGGCCTCATCTACCATTGGCATTGCTTTAGGTGTAACTGTTCTTATCGTCGTGCTGAGTGCTATGAATGGCTTTGAGCGAGAGTTATCTCAAAAACTTCTTTCAATAGTACCGCATGTTGAATTGGTGAGTGTTAATGAACCGATAAAAAATTGGCCAGAAACTATTAAAAAAGTGCAAGCCGAAGCGTCAGTTATTGCGGCAGCGCCAGTGATCAAAATGACGGGAATGTTGCAACACGGTTTAAAGTTAAAGGCGGTAGAAGTTCGTGGCGTAGATGCTGCGTTGGAAATGCAGGTGTCGAGTATTGATGATTATATTATTGCTGGTACTTGGCAAGGCTTAATGGCTACACAGAAAAATAAAAACACCATAGTTATTGGCAGTGGCGTGGCAAAAAAACTATCCGTAGAGCTAGGTGATAAAGTACAGCTATTGTTATCTCCACCAGCAGCAAATAATGATGTTAAACAGGTGTTTTCTGCACCTATTACACGTCAGGTAGAAGTGGTCGGTATTTTCAAATTTGGCGGTACAATAGATGAAACGTTAGCTTATAGCCCACTTTCACTCGCTAGTGATGTGATGGGTTATAAAAAGAATGAGACACAAAGCATACGCTTGAAAGTTACTGATGTTTTCGCTGCCCCCAAAATTGCTAGACAGGTTGCCTATAATTTTGACCATTATGTTTATATTAATAACTGGACTCATAGCCAGGGACATTTATTTAATGATATTCAACTTGTGCGCATGGTGATGTTTATTGTCTTGGTATTGGTCATAGCGGTAGCAAGTTTTAATATTGTTTCAACCTTAATTATGGCGGTAAATGAAAAACAAGGTGATATAGCTATTCTAAAAACCATGGGTGCAAGCTCAAAAACCATTATGCTGGCCTTTATTACTCAAGGTTTAGTTAACGGTGTATTAGGTAGTTTGTTAGGCGCTCTGTTGGGTGTTTATTTGGCTTTAAATCTTACCGGTATTATTAGTGCGCTAGAGCAGTTAATAGGGACCACCTTCTTATCTGGCGATGTATACTTTATTAACTATTTGCCGAGTGTTTTACAATCGAGTGATGTTTATGCGACAGTGATTACCGCACTAATAATGAGCTTTTTGGCAACTATATACCCTGCATGGCGAGCGACTAAAGTAGAGCCTGCACAAGTATTAGGGCAGTTATAAATACCACTCTTTATACTTTTTTCTGCAAAAAAAACACAAAAAAAAGCCCGCAAACTAAGTGCGGGCCAACTTAAATATCAAGTTGATATAAGGAAGTTAAATTCCAAGAAACATGTCAGAGAGAAAAGATAGTTAATATCTATTCAAAGTAATCTAGTTAATGATAGCTCTTTGGGAGAAAGAGTAAAAACATCATTGCGCTAACTCAGAAAACAAAGCCATCTTAATCGTCTTCACTTATTCCGACAACCTAAAAAAAATGTATTTTTCGCATTAGAAAAACTAATGTGAGTCTGTTGTTTTTTGTCTATTCTTTTTTAGTGAATAATTATTCGTCATCTAGCTGTATAGTGCCAAATAAAAGGCTTCGTGATGTTTGTTTATGCAAATTATGGGAGGGGGTGTAAAGTTTGTTTAGACTGATATAGATATTTATTCATTAAATAAATTTTCAAAATCTTGTTTCTTCTTAAATATAACGTGATAGTTCAGGGGAAGGGCAGATAACTCAAGTAAAGACTTTTAACTGAAATTAAATTTTAGAATCTTCACACAATTAAAGAGACATTGTTTGGGTATATACCCGCTCTACTTCAAAAAGAAGAACGGATATAAACAGATTTCGCTTTAATTAGCTAAAATTAGCTTGAGCAAAATCCCAGTTAGCTAATGCCCAAAAACCGTTAAGGTAGTCAGGTCTTACATTGCGGTAATCAATGTAATAAGCATGTTCCCACAAATCAACAGTAATAAGTGGTGTAACACCTTCGTCAGTTAATGGTGTTGCAGCATTTGAAGTATTAACAATCGCTAGACTGCCATCAGCATTTTTTACTAACCAAGTCCAGCTAGAGCCAAAGTTGTTGATAGCACTATCAGTGAATTTAGCTTTAAATTCTGCAAAAGAACCAAAGTTACTAATGATTGCAGCTAATAAATCACCTGATGGCTCACCACCGGCATTTGGAGCTAAACTATTCCAATAAAAAGTATGATTCCATATTTGTGCTGCATTATTAAAAATTCCAGCTGAAGACGTTTTAACTATTTCCTCTAGGCTTTTATTTTCAAATTCAGTACCGCCAATTAACCCATTAAGCTTTACAACATAAGTGTTGTGATGTTTACCGTAATGAAATGATAATGTTTCGGCTGAGATATGTGGTTCTAACGCATTTTGCTCGTAAGGTAATGCAGGTAATTCAATGGACATTATGCTCTCCTAATTGTAACTTTTAATCAAAAATTGGTGTGTTTTCATATAAACTTGAGTAAAATACTCAAGTATTATTTATATATTGGTATTGTAAAGGGGGTTTTCAAGGCTATATATTTTAAAATCAACAGCTAAACTATTTAAAATAATAGTACTTATTCTATTACCTTCTATTGAAAAGATCTAAAAATAGTTGATAAATTTTTTTTTATCTCCATATGAAACTATAACAATAGAAAAGAATAGAATAAGCATTAATTAATAGAGGGTATTATGGATACAGTTGAGCGCATTAAAGAACAAATTAGCGAAAATACAATTTTGCTATATATGAAAGGGTCTCCTAAATTACCAAGTTGTGGTTTTTCATCACAAGCATCACAAGCATTAATCTCTTGTGAAGAAAAATTTGCTTATGTTGATATCTTACAAAACCCTGATATTCGTGCGGAATTACCTAAATACGCTGATTGGCCAACTTTCCCACAATTATGGGTTGACGGTGAGTTAGTTGGTGGTTGTGACATTATTATGGAAATGTTTCAACAAGGTGAATTACAAACCTTAGTGAAAGAAGCCGCAGCAAAAAATGCTTCATCTGAAGATAGTTCAGCAGACGCATAATAAGATCAAACGGATTAATTAGTCCTATTGATATAAATAGATAAAATTATCTGTCACAATTTTGTCAGCAGATAAAAGTAAACCTTTTAACATAAATAGAATGGAGCATAAAATGAGCGTATTAGTTGGTCGTCAAGCACCGGATTTCACTGCAGCAGCAGTATTAGGCACTGGTGAGATTGTAGATAGCTTTTCATTAAGTGAAGCAATTAAAGGTAAAACAGCCGTGGTATTTTTCTACCCACTAGATTTTACTTTTGTTTGTCCATCTGAGCTTTTAGCTTTTGATCACCGCATGGAAGACTTTAAAAGCCGTGGCGTAGAAGTAATTGGTGTTTCAATTGATTCACAATTCTCTCACAACGCATGGCGTAATACCTCAGTAAACGATGGTGGTATTGGTCCAGTTCAATACACTTTAGTTGCTGATACTAAACATGAAATTTGTAAAGCATACGATGTTGAGCATCCTGAAGCGGGTGTAGCTTTCCGTGGTTCATTTTTAATTGACCAAGCGGGTACAGTTCGTCACCAAGTAGTAAATGATTTACCACTAGGTCGTGATGTTGATGAAATGTTACGTATGGTAGATGCATTACAATTCCACGAAGAACATGGCGAAGTTTGTCCTGCTGGTTGGAATAAAGGCGACAAAGGTATGACCGCGTCTCCAGAAGGTGTTGCTGCTTACCTTACTGACAATGCAGATAAGTTATAATTTTTTGCTAAACAATTCGTTTGGTTATTTAAATGATTTAACTTAACGGATGATATTGAAAAAACAAAAAACCGCGAAAGCGGTTTTTTTATGTTCAAATTTTAGTGTGGCATTTCAGATTTTAAACCTCGGCTTCTTCTTCAACTAACGGCCAACCACCCAAAGAACGCCATTTATTAACGATGTGACAAAATAATTCGGCAGTTTTTTCAGTATCGTAAAGTGCGCTATGTGCTTCATCATTATTGAAATCAATTTTTGCAGCGATACACGCTTTTGCTAAAACAGTTTGTCCTAATGCTAGGCCGGCAAGAGTTGTAGTATCAAAACTGACAAAACTATGAAAAGGGCTACGTTTTATTTTACAACGCTCAGTGGCTGCATTTAAAAAACCTAAATCAAAGGCTGCATTATGAGCAACAATAATTGCTCGTTGGCAACCTGCAGCTTTCATCTTTTTTCGAACCATTTTAAAGAGAGCTTTAAGTGCTTCATCTTCGTCAACTGCACCACGTAACGGGTTAGTCGGGTCTATTCCGGTAAACTCCAATGCTTTCGGCTCAAGATTCGCACCTTCGAAAGGCTCAATGTTAAATTGTATTGTTTCATCGATAGAGAAATCACCAGTGATTTCATCTAAATGTAATACTGAGGCTGCAAGTTCAAGTAAAGCATCTGTTTGGCAGTTAAAACCGGCTGTTTCTACATCAATCACAACGGGGAAATAGCCTCGAAATCTTTGAGCAAATTTGCTTTTAACTTTTTCAGTTTTAAGGGAGGTGTTTTGCTGGGTAGCTATAGGGCTTGATTCAGACATTGGTTACTAAGTTATCGAGGTTTAAATAATGCTGATGATTATCGCAGAAAGTTTATTTAAAAACGACAGTAAGAGAGTATATAAGTTATTAAGTACACTTTTTTTTCCTTAAAATCGATATTCTGCAGATAAAATGCTAAAGTTATCTTAGTTTAGGGCGATACCCTATATATCCCATACAGGCAGAAGAGAATGTCCTGTTACTGCTATCGATATTGTGCAAAATTATGAAAAAAATAGTCGCATCAATGAGTACTTATTTTCTTATCCTAGCTAGCCTAAGCGCTAGTTTAGCTGTAAGCGACGTAAACGCGGGTATACGTCAATATAGCGCAGATATTCATTCTTCTAAATGGCAGCTCTCAAGTGACTCCCGCCTACAGTGCACCTTATCACATGAAATTCCTCGTTATGGCGAAGCGCGTTTTTCAGCAAAAGCGAGCAGAAAGCTAAATATGGAGTTTGAACTCGATATGATGTTGTTACCCGATAACTATTCTTTAGCTGAAGTTCGCAGTGTCGCTCCTAATTGGCAACCCGGCACTGGTTCGCGTACGTTAGCTAACATGAAGTTGCATAAACAATTCAATCCTAGTTTACCTAAGAAAGTCGCTTGGACCATGCTAAGTGAATTAGAACAGGGTATGAGTCCTACCTTTTATTATAATGACTGGTATAGCGAGCAAGATAAAATCTCTGTAGGCCTATCGACTGCTCGCTTTAAAAGTGCGTATCGAGACTTTGTCGGCTGTGTTGGTAATTTACTAAATTACAGCTTTGATGACATTGCTTATACCGTACTGAATTATCAATCAAGTAGTGATAAATTCACTAAAGCATCACAAAGACGTATTGAAATGATCCGTGAATACCTAAGCTTAGATCCTGAGTTAGAATTAGTATTAATTGATGCTTATTCTGATAGCTATGGTGGCCGTTGGTCTAACTTGAAATTATCAGAACGTCGTGCGGAAAAAATAAGAGATTATTTTGTAGAAAATGGTATTGAAGTTAGCAGAATTGAAGCAAAAGGTTATGGTGAAAAACGTCACATTTCTTCCAACAGCACTACGCTCGGTAGAGGGAAAAACCGTCGAGTAGTTATTCAAATGCAAAAGCCTTGATTATTTTTTAGCTCTTTTTCCTCTCAAGGTACGTAATACTTGCAAGTAAGTTAATCAAAAGTGTAAAAAACTCATATAAAGTATTGAACAGGCCTGTAGATTCACAGTAATCTACAGGCCTGTTTTTGTCTGTACTCTATTTGAGTACGACTTTTAATTTTTAAGGGATAAATGTAATGAAACATTTTTCAAAATTATGCTTATTACTCGGCGCTTTTGCTGGGTCTGTAGCGCCGGTTTCATGGGCTGCTGAAGGTGAAACTCACCAACACGCCAAGGCGTCTCAGCTAACTGATGCATATACTTATGCCAATTATGATCAGGTTAAAGCAACTCATGTGTATCTTGATCTTGATGTCGACTTTACTAAAAAATCTTTATCTGGCTTTGTCGAGTTATCACTTAATTGGTTTACCGATAAGAACGCACCATTAATTTTAGATACTCGTGATCTAGTGATTCACTCTGCTATGGCAAAAAATAGCCAAGGGCAATGGGTTAAAGTAAATTATGACCTAGCTAAACGTGATGACGTTTTAGGTAGTAAACTTACTATAGATACGCCATTTAAAGCTAAAAAAGTGCGTGTTTATTATCACTCTACGGAAAAAGCGTCTGGTTTACAGTGGTTATCAGCTGAGCAAACGGCCGGTAAAGAAAAACCATTCTTATTTAGTCAAAACCAAGCAATTCATGCGCGTTCTTGGATCCCAATCCAAGATACACCAAGTGTTCGTGTCACTTATACTGCACGTATAACGACTGATAAAGACTTATTAGCAGTAATGAGTGCTAATAATGAACCAGGGACAGAGCGAGATGGAGATTACTTCTTCTCAATGCCACAAGCTATTCCTCCATACCTAATTGCTATTGGTGTTGGTGATCTTCAATTCAAAGCAATGAGCCATCAAACAGGTATATATGCTGAATCTTACATTTTAGATGCAGCCGTTGCTGAATTTGATGATACCCAAGCGATGATTGATAAAGCTGAAGAAATGTATGGTAAATATCGCTGGGGCCGTTATGACTTATTAATGTTACCGCCAAGCTTTCCTTTTGGCGGCATGGAAAATCCACGCCTGTCGTTCATTACACCTACCGTAGTTGCCGGTGATAAAAGCTTAGTAAATTTAATCGCACATGAACTGGCTCACTCTTGGTCAGGAAACTTAGTGACTAACGAAAGTTGGCGTGATCTTTGGTTGAACGAAGGTTTTACCAGCTATGTTGAAAACCGTATTATGGAAGCCGTTTTTGGTACTGAACGAGCGGTAATGGAACAAGCCCTTGGCGCACAAGATTTAAATGCTGAGCTTAAAGAGCTTGCTACTGGTGATACTAAACTTTACATCGATTTGAAAGGTCGTGATCCTGATGATGCTTTCTCTGGCGTACCTTATGTTAAAGGTCAATTGTTCTTAATGTACTTAGAAGATAAGTTTGGTCGTGAGCGTTTTGATGCTTTTGTACTAGAGTATTTTGATAGTCATGCATTCGAAAGCCTAGGTACAGATAACTTTGTTAAATACTTGAAAGCTAACTTAACTGATAAGTACCCAAATATTGTCAGTGACAGTGAAATCAATGAGTGGATCTTCAATGCAGGCCTACCAAGTTATGCGCCGCAACCTACTTCTAATGCTTTTACCGTCATTGATAAGCAAATTACCCAGCTTGTAGCAGACGAGTTAACATTAGAGCAATTACCTACAGCTCAGTGGACATTACATGAGTGGTTGCACTTCATTAATAACTTACCTCTTGATACTAGTCTAGAGCGTATGGCTAGCTTAGATAATGAATTTAACCTAACGAAGAGCACTAATGCAGAGATTACTCATGCGTGGTACTTATTATCAGTTCGTGCGGGTTACAAAGAAGTTTACCCTGCAATGGCTAAATATCTAAAAAGCATTGGTCGTCGTAAATTAATAGTGCCTTTATACAAAGAACTTGCCAAAAATGCAGAGAGTAAAGCATGGGCAGTTGAAGTATATAAGCAAGCTCGTCCAGGTTATCATGGCTTAGCTCAAGGTACCGTAGATGGTGTTTTGAAATAAGCGAATAACATTATGAACATAAAAAAGGGGCTTGATATAATAATATCAAGCCCCTTTTTATATTTATATCTCAATGAGTATCAGACTGTTATCGAAAGCTAAAATCACTCTATACTTTACTTCAAACAGACCTAACTTTTACTTTCAATAATGATATCAACTTGGCGTTTTTTATCTTGCTGGGAAATTACAACGCGCATCATTTCTTCACCCTTTTGATATTGCAGGGTCAATCTGTCGCGTTTACGCTCTTGTGAATCAGCTTCACCAAAGGCTTGTTGATAAAAGTTGATAACTTGAGCTTCAGTTGATTGGGTAAAGTAATTAATTACAGCAGGTAATTTGTCACTAAATTCTGCAAAAATCTGAGCATCTTTTAATACAGGGATCTCAATAACGCCATTATTAATTACAGCACTGACTTCTTTCTGCTCTTCAATAACTGGCTCCTGAATAAGAGGCTCGACAATCATGGGCTCTACAGCAACAGGAGCTTGAGTAGGTTGCTCTTCAATAGTTTCAGTCGAAGAACAAGCGCTAACGGCAACTGCTACCATACTAAGTAATGCAAAATGCTTAACCGCTTGTTTTACTCTCATTTAAGTCACTTCCATTAACGTTGATGTTTTTTATATAATTTTAAATATATACGATCTTTAGCACTAACGCGATAACAGCACAATAAATAGCATGAAAAAGAACATAAAAAGGCTTTCAACTACTGACAAATATACTTGGTATCATACTTTGTCTTGGTAATGATCTACCCATAAAGCAGTTGCACCACAAATGGCTACGGGCATTACCACTAGATTTACAATAGGGATCATAGAAAATAGCGCAACAGTGATACCAAAGCTATAACTAATCCCCTGATTTTGTTTGAGTATTTCTTTCATCTTAGGGAAGGGGATTTTATGGTTATCAAAAGGGTAATCTTTATATTGTATCGCCATCATCCAAGCAATAAATAAAAACCAAATGACTTGACCAAAAATGGGAAGAACACACAGTATTATGAAAAAGCCAATCGCACGAGGTACATAATAACTCAGTTTTTGCCATTCTCTGCTTAATGTCCTAGGAACATCTTTAACGATATCAAGCATCTCACCTTTAGGAGTTGGTTGATCGGATAAAATAGCTTCCATTTTTTCGGACAGCAAGCCATTAAAGGGCGCTGCAAGCCAATTAGCTACGGTACTAAATAGGAAGGAGAATATAACTAAAATTGAAATCACCGCTAGCGGCCATAATATAACGCTTAACCAATCAAGCCAACTTGGCAGCCAAGCCATAATGCGCTCCATATAGCTACTCAGCTCTAAATAAACATAACTAAAGGCAAAGCTAAATAACACTACATTGATTAATAAGGGGATAAATACAAAACGGCGTATGCCTTTTTGCTTTATCAGACTAAAACCTTTAAAGAAATAGCTAGCACCACTGTGAGCAACAGGCGCATGCGTAGCTTGTTTAGGTGAATGTGACATAAGGTAAGGTATTCCTAAGGGTAAGTGACTGATATTATTTGCGTGAGTATATACCCGTTACCATTGAAAGTGCAGGGTTTCAGTGGGAATAAAGGTGCTTTAAACCCATCAAATAAGCGTTTGAGCAACATCACTTCATCGTTGCTGTAGCTTATATTGGAATATACCTTATTTCATTACTGCACATTGAATTGAAATAGCTCAAGCACTCTGAAACAAACATCTTGATTGCTAACGGGTATAATAGTTTCTTTCGTACTTTTACAACATTAACTTGTTACAAATCTCTCTTAATTCTGATAAAGTTTATTGTTATTAGATAGCGATACTAATCGCATAAAAACAGAAATAAAGAGAGTAATAGGCTCGAAATGGAAGATAACTTCAGAAACGTCTTAATTGTACTTAGTGCCATTGCCATCACTGCAATATTCATTCATGGGTTATGGACAATAAGAAAACAAAAAAACCCATACAAATTAAAAGCATCGAAAGAAAAAATCGATCCTATTACACGAGACTTTGATCGCAAAGGCTTTGACCAAGATGGTGTCGGGCAAGTAAAAATTAAGCCTAGTACGCAAGATGACCTGGATAATATTGAAAACAAGGCTGTGGCGGAGCATGTTTTGACTGAAGGAATTCAGTTACCAGATGACCTGTCTAAGAGCCAAATATTAATAAAAAAGGATGTCTTAGGTAGTCTTACTGGTCAGTCAAAGGAAAGTAGCTCTGAAGAGTTTGATAATAGTTCAATTCAGACATTAGATAACAGCCTTGAAGATGATTGGTTTAAAGATGAAAGTAAGCAAGACAAGAGCGTTCAAGTCAGCAAAGGTGAACTAGATGAAACGTTAACAGCGGTTAAAAAGCCATCTAAAGCGAAGCCTCAAAAAACTCCAGCTAAGGTTTATATTGAGCCCTTGTATGAACAACCGGTTACGCAGGCTAAACCGCCACGTGCGCCCATTAATAAAGTTAGCAATAACCCAGTAAAAAATAATGTAAAACGTGACCAAATAGAAATTGATTTTGATAATCAGGTAAGTGAAAACGTTGCTGAAAATACTATTGAACCGGAAAAAGCTATAAAGTCAGAGAAGCCTAGCAGCCAAATAGATCCCCAAGTCATTATTTTATCAGTAGTCATGCCTGCTAATCAGCAAATGTTTGGTGCGGCTTTATTACCTAGCTTACTCACCCTTGGTTTAAAGTACGGTGAAATGAATATTTTTCATCGCCATGAAGATAATGCCGGTAACGGTAAAGTAACCTTTAGTTTAGCCAATATCATGAACCCTGGCTCATTCGATTTGGATACAATGGAAACATTTGCCACACGAGGTGTTAGTTTATTTATGACGTTACCCAATGCAGGTGACTCTTTTTCTGTATTTGAACAAATGCTCAACGCGGCAAAACAATTGGCGCAAGAGTTCAATGCACAAGTCCTGGATGAGAAACGTAATGTCATGACTAAACAAACCGAGCAACACTATCTCAGTAAAATAAGAGAGTTTGATCGCAAAAGCCGTATTGGACATGCTGAGTAAGTACACATTAGTAGTACTTAATACCAATTAACGCATCGGTTCTTAGGCATAATAAATAAAATAACAGCGGGCTTTTGCCCGTTTTTATTTTTTTATTAAAGGTCTTTTCTTTTTTATAAACATTCCTCTATTTATCCCATCTTATTATTCAATACTAAAAAAGATGGCCTAATTCAAATTATTAAACTTTAGTGAATTATTTTTATGTCAAATGTTGAAGATGAAATCAGCCAATTACAACAACAAATTAATCAGTATAATCATGAATATTATGTATTAGATAAACCAAGCGTACCTGATGCAGAATATGATCGATTAATGAATGCATTAATTGATTTAGAAAAGGACAATCCTGAGCTTAAGTCTATTGATTCACCGAGCCAGAAAGTTGGCGGGCAGGCATTAAAGTCATTTACGCAAGTCACTCATCAACTGCCAATGCTTTCCCTTGATAATGTATTCTCACTAGAAGACTTCCATGCATTTGTAAAACGCGTAAAAGATAGATTAAATAACAATCAAGAATTAACCTTTTGTGCGGAGCCAAAACTTGATGGTTTAGCGGTGAGTTTACGCTATGAACAAGGCCAGTTAGTACAAGCAGCTACCCGTGGCGATGGCAGTGTCGGTGAAAATATAACCATTAACATACGCACGATAAAGTCAATTCCACTTAAGTTGATGGGCACTCCAGGCAAAGATTTTCCAAACATAGTTGAAGTCCGAGGTGAAGTGTTCATGCCTAAGGCAAGTTTTGATTCGTTAAATGCATTGGCCAAAAAGCGTGGTGAAAAAGGTTTTGCTAATCCACGCAATGCAGCAGCGGGAAGCCTACGACAACTTGACTCTAAAGTTACCGCAAAGCGTAATTTAGCCTTTTACGCCTATAGTTTAGGTTTTGTTGGTGAGTATTCCGCTGAAACGGAAAAAAGCACAGACTTAACCAATGACTACTTTGCCAACTCTCACCACGAAAGACTTTGTCAACTTAAAAGCTTAGGTTTACCTATGTGCCCCGAAGTACGCTTACTCGACACTGAGCAAGCTTGTGATGAATTCTATCAAGACATCTTAGAAAAACGTAGCGGTTTAAGTTACGAAATAGACGGTACAGTGTTAAAAGTTGACGAAATATCGCTGCAAAAACGCTTAGGTTTTGTTGCACGTGCTCCGCGTTGGGCTATTGCTTATAAATTCCCAGCAGAAGAAGAATTAACGTCTGTTGAAGATGTCGAGTTTCAAGTGGGACGTACGGGAGCTATTACACCAGTGGCGCGCTTGAAACCAATTTTTGTTGGTGGTGTGACAGTTTCTAATGCCACCTTACATAACCAAGATGAAATTAACCGCTTAGGTCTTAAAATAAATGACATTGTTGTTATTCGTCGTGCTGGTGATGTAATTCCGCAAATTGTTAGCGTAGTCATTGATAAGCGACCTGATAATGCCCTTGATATTACCTTCCCTACAACTTGTCCTGTGTGCGACTCTGCCGTAGCTAAACCTGAAGGTGAAGCTGTACTAAGATGTACTGCCGGATTATTTTGTGCGGCTCAGAGAAAAGAAGCGATTAAGCACTTTGCCTCACGAAAAGCACATGATGTTGATGGTTTAGGCGACAAGCTTGTTGAGCAATTGGTTGACGAAAAGTTGATCAATACCCCTGCTGACTTGTTTAAACTGACTGAAATTCAAGTGAGTACTATAGATCGCATGGGGAAAAAGTCAGCGACAAATTTAATTAATGGACTCGAAGCCGCTAAAAGCACAACACTCGCAAAATTTATTTATGGCTTAGGTATACGTGAAGTAGGGGAGGCAACAGCAGCGAATCTAGCTAACCATTTTTATACTCTAACGGGAATTGAAAGTGCTTCTCTAGAGGCATTACAAAAAGTCTCAGATGTCGGTGAAGTTGTTGCCAGAAATATTATTAATTTTTTTAAAGAAGAACATAATTTAGCTATTGTTACTGGTTTAAGTGAAGTAATGAGCTGGCCAACAATTGAAATAAAATCAGCAGACCAGTTACCCCTAGCAGAGCAGATTTTTGTAGTAACCGGCACGTTAACCCAAATGGGCAGAGCAGAAGCTAAAACTGCTTTGCAATCATTGGGAGCTAAAGTCTCGGGTAGTGTTTCAAAGAATACTCACTTTGTTGTTGCAGGAGATAAAGCGGGATCTAAACTGACTAAAGCGCAAGACTTAGGCATAAGTGTGCTTACTGAGGATGACTTAGTGGCACTTTTAGTTAAGCATGGTTTAACATTTTGAGTTTAGTTATTCTTGAGTTATTTACTGACTTAGGCCACTGGTTTCGTCCTTACCAATACCAATCCGCCTTAGCTATTATTGCTACTGTATTAGTTATTTTTGGTAATGATATAAATAGCGTAATAAAAAGACTTGTTGCAAAGCAGCATTTTAAATACCCAAGTCACATGAAGATGCAGGATTCAGCTGGAATTAAAAACGTATTTAGGCAAGGCTTTGATTGAAGAGAATGGTTGTTCCATTGTCGAAATCAATAACGCGGTATAAATCGTTTTTAAACCAGCCCTGCGGGGATGCCTGAGCCAACCATGTACTTCGTTGTCTCCTTTTTTAAGGGAATAACCATTAATAAAAGTAGACGCCTTGGTCATGATTAGCTCAGGCATCCTGAAACTAGCATCTCCAAGTGCTTTGGGTATATTTCGAACATTAGCATTCGTTGTGATTTGTGCATTTGGTTATGGTTTATTAACGGTTTGGCTGACAAGTTTACTTGCCCAGCAACTAGCAAAATTGCCTAATTTATATTTAGTACCGGTTATTTTTACTATGTTTTTCACTTTAGGCATGTACGCGCAAAAGCAACGTCATATTTAATATTTTGCTGGGGAGCAGTATTTGTTGCGACAAAGCCAACAAATACTGTGTCTTTTTTTCTTGCTTATTTCGCCGTTAATCGCCAAAAAGAAAATCCAGCCACAAAAAATAATATCATAGGATAAAAAGCATGACTCGCCACCGCTAACGGTGATATTTGTAGGGTAGCACCAAGTAAAAGTGCTTGTGCGCCATAAGGTAATAACCCTTGGTTTATACAAGCAAAAACATCAAGTAAACTAGCTGACTCTGCAGGTGATAATTTACCATCCTGTGCAAGATTCTTCGCAGTATCTCCCGTGACAATAATTGATACCGTGTTATTCGCGGTGAAAAAGTTACAAACAAAGGCAAGACCTGCAATACCAAAACCGGCAGCGCGTTTTTTATTATTTGGTGTTAGCTTTCTAGCTAAGGTCTCTATAACACGTGTTAAAGCGGATAAACCACCTTGTTGACGTACTAATTCACTTAAACCACCAATAAACAAAGACAATATAAAGATGTCTTGCATACTGGAGAATCCTGCAGTGATATCTTTTATCCAAGCCGATAATTGATAGCCATTACTTACCATGCCAATTGCTGCTGCTAACAATATACCCAAGGTTAATACGACAAATACATTCACACCCATTAAAGCTAATACTAGAATTACCACATAAGGGATTAAACCAATGACAGCAGCATCGCCAGCCAACTCATGATTAACTTCGCCACCTAACACGGTAAAAATTACCAGACAGATAAGTGCCGCAGGAACGGCAAATTTAAAGTTAACACGAAATTTATCTTTCATGTGTGCACCTTGGCTGCGCGTTGAGGCGATAGTGGTATCAGAAATAATAGATAAATTATCACCAAAAATGGCGCCAGAAACTAAGCAACCAGCTACCAATGCCGCATCTAAGTTTGCTGTTTCAATGAAGCCAAGTGCAACAGGGGCTATGGCTGCAATCGTGCCCATTGAGGTACCCATCGCGGTAGATAAGAAAGCAGCCACTAAGAACAAACCCGGTAGTAATAAATAGTCAGGGAATATTGCTAAGCCCAACTGTACACTTGCATCAACACTACCGGTAGATTTAGCTACCACAGCAAAAGCACCAGCAAGTAAATAAATAATACACATGGTTGTTATGTTGTCATGGCCAGCGCCACTGATAAATTGAGCAACTTGTTTTTCAATTGGACTGTTAGATAAAAATTTTCCCAAAGCCATCGAGGTTATGATTGCCGGGATAATTGCAATGCTTGCAGGAAGTTGATAAAAAGCAAAATCCACACCTTGCAATGTTAAGACAATACCAGTACCGAGGAATAGTCCTAAAAAAATGGCAAAAGGAAGTAGGGCAAATAAATTGTCTTTAGGGGCTTCTTTAGTGGTCATAACAGAGCTACATATAATAATTTTATTACAGTATTATAAAAGTAAAATCGAAACTGTCAATATGGATGTTTAGATGGCTAAATGGTTCTGGTCATTAGTTCGGGGTAAAATAGGCTGATTACCTAGATGAACAGCCTATTTCACCAACTGAAAAATAAATTTTTAGGGGATATAGTCAGTTGGATTCTTTATCAAATTATTGCTAATCTACGGTTTGTGTTTGCTCATCAGCCCAAGCTACGGCTTGATTATAATGTTCGCTAACTTTATCTTTATCGAGCTTCAACTTTTCTATCACCACGCTTGTTTTATCCCACTGGGCCTGTTCGATAAACTCTACAAGTTTAATTAATGCAGCCATTACCCCTTTTTTAGTTAACAGGGGATTCTTGATTTCTTCTGATAAAGGTAATTTATCTAATACAGTGGCCATCTCTTCATCTAAGATCGCATCGATCATTGACAGAAGCCCTGTTAGGAAGGCAATAGATATATCAAGTTGCGAGGGAATATCATGAGCGACTAGTTCACAAAACTTTGCTCTCGTCATCGCCATATTAATTAATTCAGATGGCTTATCTGGGTTTGCGGTGACAGCAAACATTAATCCAATAAAACGTTTTAACTCACCTGAGCCTAAAATAACCAACGCTTGCTTAATGGTTGATATTTCATTTCTACGTTTAAAAATTGCCGAGTTTGCATAACGCAATAACTTATAAGACAACGAAACATCTCGTTCAAATACACTGGTAATGCTATTTAAATCAAGTTCGGTTTTAGACGTTTCATAAAGTAGTTCAGCCATCGCCATTTGTGACGGCGATAAACTTTTTGTTTTTATCATTTCTGGCTTAGCGAAGAAGTAACCTTGAAAGTAATCAAAGCCTAATTGCAGCATTTGATCATATTCTTCATAGGTCTCAACTTTTTCAGCTAACATCTTGATATGAGGATGTTCTTTAATGGCTGTAAGGACTTCCTTAATATCATCTATACTGCTCAGTTGAATATCAATTTTAATGATTTTTATATAAGGATAAAAATGTGCCCAAACGTTTTGATGTTCATAATCATCTAAAGCAAGCGTATAACCTTTAGCATATAAATTTTTGCATAGAGCTAATAACTTTTTACCTGGCTTTATCGTTTCAAGAATTTCGACAACGACTTCATCTGGCGCAAGCATTTCAGGGTAACCTTGGCTTAACGTATCGAGAGTAAAATTGATAAAGGCAGGTTTGTTAGCGGTAAATTCACTCATGCCCATATTAAACTGACTCGCTTCAATCATTTTGCTAGTCGCTTCATCGCCATCTATATCAGGAAATACATTATCTATGCTGTCACGAAAAAGTAGCTCATAAGCAAAAAGCTTTTTACTTTTATCTAAAATTGGTTGTCTTGCAGCGTAAAAATTCATAAATGTTATTGTCTAGCTCTGGATATTAGGGCGATTACTATTAAATATATGATATAGCCATTTTATTTGCATTATTTTTTTGGATTTTGCTGTATTTTTATTAGAAAATTATCATTTTATAGTCTTCCTATTTACTAATTATTAACGTTTGCAATCTTTACGGGTACAATGACTTACTTATCTAAGGTTTCTTTGTTTGAATAATTTTGCTAATTTAGCGCCCTTAACTATTCACTCGCACATAATAAGCAGGTAATTACTTTGGCCATCGGTACCTTAATTTCGTTAACTCTCTATTTTATAGTCATGCTGTTAATTGGTTTATATGCATACAGAAAATCAACCAGTGATGTTGCTGGTTACATGTTAGGTGGTCGAAGCTTATCACCTAGTGTTGCTGCATTGTCTGCAGGCGCTTCTGATATGAGTGGCTGGATGTTAATGGGACTACCTGGTGCTATGTATATTACCGGTCTGAGTAGTCTTTGGATTGCCATCGGTTTAGTGATAGGGGCATTCTTAAACTACTTGGTGGTTGCACCACGCCTTAGAACCTACACCGAAATTGCTAATGACTCAATTACCATACCTGATTTTTTTGAGAATCGATTCAATGATAAGTCACGTTTATTAAGAATTGTTTCTTCTGTTGTTATTGTGTTGTTTTTCACACTTTACACTTCAAGTGGTATTGTTGCTGGCGGAAAGCTATTTGAAAGCTCTTTTGGTCTAAATTATGAAATAGGCTTATATGTTACCGCGGGTGTTGTTGTGGCTTATACCTTATTCGGCGGCTTTTTAGCCGTCAGTTTAACTGATTTTGTTCAAGGCTGTATTATGTTTGTTGCCTTAGTGTTAGTACCTATTGTCGCGATAAGTGAAGTGGGTGGTATCGCTGAGATGCAAAGCAGTATCGAAGCAATCAACCCTGAGTTGTTAGACATATTTAGTGGTGTCAGTGCTATAGGTATTATTTCTGCCATGGCATGGGGCTTAGGTTACTTTGGTCAACCGCATATTATTGTACGTTTTATGGCAATACGTAGTGTAAAGGATATGCCAACAGCACGCCGTATTGGCATGAGCTGGATGATCGTGGCTATTATTGGTGCTATGGCAACTGGTTTTGCAGGTATTGCTTACGTATCTAAAACTGGGTTGAAGTTAGATGATGCAGAAACAATTTTTATCGTCTTATCACAATTATTATTTAGTCCACTAATTGCTGGTTTTTTATTAGCCGCTATTTTAGCTGCAATTATGAGTACCATATCGTCTCAATTATTGGTGACTTCTAGCTCTCTGACGGGGGATTTTTATCATGCCTTCTTACATAAAGAGGCCAGCGAAAAACAATTGGTATTAGTCGGCCGAATTTCAGTATTTATTGTTGCCTTAGTTGCCATCTATTTAGCCTACGATCGTGATAGCAGTATCTTAAGTTTAGTGAGTAATGCTTGGGCAGGTTTTGGTGCCGCTTTTGGACCTGTTATTATTGGCTGTTTATATTGGAAAGGTATGACACGTAATGGTGCTTTAGCAGGCATAATTAGTGGTGCTACCACCGTATTGATTTGGGTTTTTGCGCCTATCACCATTGATGGGCAATCATTAAGCTCATTGATGTATGAAATAGTCCCAGGCTTTATTATTTGTTCATTGGCTATTTATATAGTGAGTAAATTATCACCTCCGGTTGAAGATAGCATCTGTACTAAGTTTGATGAAATGTTAACGCATCATAAATAATTCATTTAATTCTCAATAACCGTTTAACTATAAAAGCTAGTGACTTCAAGTCTCTAGCTTTTTTGTTTTCAAATCTAATCAATAAAGGGTTAACTTATAGCTGAAGAGTATGAGGTTGCTGTGGTTTGTCAGTAATTTCAAGTTGTTCGCTTTAGAGCTTTTATGCTAGAATTGCGGTAATTTTAAACCTTTGATTAATTTGGCTTAGCCTCTGGCTTTATTTAAACAAAGTTTAAAACAATTTAATCATTTATAAGACTAATAGAGTCTGGAGTTTATTTAGCAATGAGTTTTGATACTATTGAACAACGTGTAAGTTATGGTGTAGGCCGTCAATTAGGTGACCAACTTAGCAACAACCCTTTTAAAGAATTTGATATCACTGCTGTACAAGCTGGTATTGCTGATGCATTAGCAAAAGCGGCTAGCCAAGTTTCAGATGAAGATTTAAATGAAGCTTTCTCTGTAGTTTCTAAAAAAATGCAAGAATTAGAGCAAGCTGCTGCTAAAGAAGCATCTGCTGAAGGCGAAAAATTCTTAGCTGATAATGCTAAGCGTGATGAAGTTACAGTAACTGAGTCTGGTTTACAATATGAAGTAATTACAACAGGTGAAGGCGAAAAACCAGCAGCTGAAAGCACTGTAAGTGTTCATTACCACGGAACATTTGCTAACGGTGATGTTTTCGATAGCTCTGTAGAACGTGGCCAACCAGCTGAGTTCCCAGTAAACGGCGTTATCGCTGGCTGGACTGAAGCACTACAACTAATGACTGAAGGTTCAAAATGGAAATTAACTATTCCTTATGACCTAGCTTACGGCGAACGTGGTTCACAAGGTGCTATTCCTCCTTATGCTACGTTAGTATTTGATGTTGAATTACTTAGCATTAAGTAATTAGCAAAAATAAATGATTAAGCCCTCAATGAGGGCTTTTTTTTAAGCTTTATTAAGCTAAAGAACTAAGCTAAAGAAAATAGAAATTACCAATGTCACAAATAAAACTACAACAGCTCTTTAAACAATATCAATATTCATTTATTAATTATGAACTTGATGGGGTAAGCAGTTGTTATCACTTACCATGCACACTAAATACACCTGATAAAATAGTTTTACTGTCAAGCCAAGCTGATTGTCTTGAAGAGTTTAGTACTATTTTTATTCAACTCAAAGAAGCCAACACGAGCAATATCATTGCGAAGAAAGCATCTTTTGAGCAGATAAGTAAACAGTTATATTTAGTGTGCATAGATTGGGGTTTTATCGATGGGCAAGGGCAAACCTTTGCTGACTTTGCGGCTATTTACCACGTATTGGATACCGATGGTGTATTGAAAATCATTAATGTTGTTTCTCATGAGCTGGAAAGCTCATTAACCTTAACAGAACCGCTTAGTTGGTAACGTCTCTTAGTCGGTAATCGTTAGTTGTCGTTATCAAATCGCAAACATTACATTGAAATTTATCAGCGGTTTTCCGCTTTTATCACAAAACAGTAGAGAACATTATGAAAGTAAAAGTAGCTATTTTAGGCTGTAGCGGCCGTATGGGACGTAACTTAATTCAGGCAGCCCATGAGTATGCCAGTATTGAATTAGTTGGCGGTAGTGTTCGTGCCAGCTCATCGTTTGTCGATTTTGATTTAGGTGAATTATCAGGTATTGGTGCTATTGGCATTAAAACATCAACTGAGTTGTCTCAATTAACTGATGCGGATGTTTTTATCGACTTTACTTCAATAGAAACAACTTTAGAGAATATTGTTTGGTGTAACGAACATAAAAAATCATTAGTGATCGGTACTACTGGCTTTTCAGACGAACAAGTTCAAGTCATTGAACAGGCAGGTAAAACTATGCCTGTGATCTTAGCGCCTAATACCAGCGTTGGTGTTAATTTAATGTTTAAGTTATTGCAAGTTACCGCAAAAGCAATTGGCGACTATACTGATATAGAAATTTTTGAGGCGCATCACAGATTCAAAAAAGATGCCCCGTCTGGAACCGCGGTCAAAATAGGACAAGTCATTGCCGATACGTTAGGGCGTGATTTAAATAAAGTCGCTGTTTATGGCCGTGAAGGTATAACAGAAGAGCGCAGTAGAGAAACTATTGGTTTTGCTACTGTTAGAGCAGGCGACATCGTTGGTGAGCACACCGCAATATTTGCTGATTTAGGCGAGAGACTTGAAATTACTCACAAAGCCAGTTCGCGAATGACATTTGCGCTAGGCGCTATGCGTGCAGCATTTTGGTTAAATGATGCCGATGCAGGATTTTATGATATGCAAGATGTTCTTGGTTTAAAAGATTAAAATTATACCTAAGCATTTACAGAAAATAACAAGAGTTAACTAGTCTTTTTGGCCATTTGGTCAGGAAATTCGGATTAAGGTTAGAAAAGACTATGTTTTTACATTTTATTACTAGACGAAAGCGCTGCACAAGCGTAAAATAAGTGGATTTTGTCAAAAATTTAACTAAAAAGTGTTTTTTGACATCTCTTTTTGTACGGGAAGTACAGTAAAAAGCAATTGCACGGAGCACTTGCTGTTACATGCGCGTTTACGTTTATTTCTTCTTTGGAGGTTACATTGGCTACATCTGCTATTTTAGTGCTT
>MAAB01032325.1_pt1 | contig 53272 bp, 37 predicted proteins | sample 1115991 | NCBI WGS metagenome assembly MAAB01 (sample SAMN04961124, study PRJNA320927) | seawater metagenome | isolation source: sample BD02T18 sea water enriched with oil for 18 days | place: USA:Gulf of Mexico | collected 2013-07-27 | reverse complement strand
CCTAATGTACCTGTATTCGCAAATGGAACTGGCGTTGCTTACCCAAGTACTCCAGCTTCTATTAAGAAGGCACTTAAAAATCACATCTTAGAGCCTGTACGTTTTAAAGAGTCTATTGAAAATATTTATGACGCTGGCGGACGTGTTTTTGTTGAGTTTGGTCCAAAGAATACGTTGACTAAGTTGGTCAGCAATATTTTGGGCGATCAGCCACACATATCCATTGCTCTAAATGCTAATCCTAAGAAAGATGCTGACGTTCAGCTTCGACAAGCCGTTATTCAATTGGCAGTGGCGGGTATTTCTTTGTCTAGCATCGATCCTTATGAGATGGAGCGTGAAGATATTACGTTACGTAAGAAATCGCCCCTTTCTCTAAGTTTGGGTGGGCATCATTACGTTAGTGATAAAACGCAAAAAATCTATGCGGATGCGTTAGTTGATGGGCACCAGGTTAAAGGGCCTGCTCAAGAAGTGAAGGTGATCCAGCAAGCGGCTCCAGCGCCAGTTGCAAAAACAGTTCAGCAAGCAAAGCCTGTAACGCAAGCCAAGCCAGTGTCTAAGCCCGTACAGCAACCCGTACAAGCGCAAGCTGCGCCAGTGCAGGCTGCTCCAGCACCAAAAGTTGCGCCTGCTACTCAGCCTGCTCAAGCTCAAGTAGCTGTTGCTAACCCGGTTGTTAATTCACAGCCTGTTCCCAATGCAAACTTAGCCGATAGCATTGGAGCAGGTCTTGAAAGTTTCTACCAAAATCAAAATGAAATTCTAGGTGTTCATCAGAAGTATTTAGAATCACCACAGCAATACGCTAATGCATTTGAAAACCTTATGTCGCAACAGCTTCAGCTAGCAGCGCAAGGTCAGAAAATACCTGAAAGTGTAGAACGTAGCATGATGATGTTCCATTCCTATCAGGCTGACACATTACGTGTTCATGAACAGTACTTGCAGAATCATACGCAAAACTCAACGTCTGCTTTGCGTATGATGAAAGGGCAGTTTCAATCTGCTGCTGGTGTCGTAGTAGATGGTGTAACTGAACAGGTTGCACCTCAAGCTTCAGTTCAGCGCGTGCCAGTACAAGTACAAGTACAGCAGGCTGTTGTAGCGCCCGTTGCGCAAGCGCCTATTACACCTGCTCCAGCGAAACCGGCTGCTCCAAAAGTTATTGTTACGAAGAAAGTTGTTCAGCAACCAGTAGCAGCACCGGTCGTTGCAAAGCCAACCCTTGATCTTGCAAAAATCAACGCAGTTATGCTTGCATCGGTAGCAGAAAAAACGGGTTACCCGCAGGAAATGCTAGAGCTTGAAATGGATATGGAAGCGGACCTAGGTATCGACTCTATCAAGCGTGTAGAGATATTAGGTTCTGTTCAAGATGAATTGCCAGAGCTACCTGAGCTTAATGCCAGTGACCTTGCTGAGCTTCGTACTTTAGGTGAAATTGTAGATTACATGCAGAAGCAAGTGCCTGCAGCCGGATCTGCTCCTGTTGCAGCGGTAGTTGTATCCACAGCTCCAACATTGGATCTTGCAAAAATCAATCAAGTGATGATGGCTGCGGTTGCAGAAAAGACTGGTTACCCAGTAGAGATGCTTGAGCTTGAAATGGACATGGAAGCGGACCTTGGTATCGACTCTATTAAACGTGTAGAGATACTTGGCGCGGTTCAAGATGAGTTGCCAGAGCTTCCTGAGTTAAATGCGAGTGATCTTGCTGAGCTTCGTACCTTGGGTGAAATTGTTGATTATATGCAGAAGCAAGTGCCTGCAGCGAGCACCGCTCCTGTTGCAGTGGCGGCTGTTACATCAGCACCGACATTGGATCTTGCAAAAATCAATCAAGTGATGATGGCTGCGGTTGCAGAAAAGACCGGTTACCCAGAAGAAATGCTTGAGCTTGAAATGGATATGGAAGCGGATCTTGGTATCGATTCCATCAAACGTGTTGAAATACTAGGCGCGGTTCAAGACGAGTTACCTGAGCTGCCTGAGTTAAATGCGAGTGACCTTGCTGAGCTTCGTACGTTGGGTGAAATTGTTGATTACATGCAAAAGCAGGTATCTGCTGCTGCGCCAGCACCTGTAGCAGCCGCGATAACAACTGCACCAGTCTTGGATCTGAATAAGATAAATCAAGTGATGATGGCAGCGGTTGCAGATAAGACCGGTTATCCAGAAGAAATGCTTGAGCTTGAAATGGACATGGAAGCCGACCTTGGTATTGACTCTATTAAGCGTGTTGAAATTCTCGGAGCAGTGCAAGATGAATTGCCAGAGCTTCCAGAGTTAAATGCAAGCGAATTGTCAGAGTTAAGAACACTGGGTGAAATTGTTGGTTACATGCAAAAGCAAGTGTCAACAGGTGACGCTCCAGTTGCTGAACAAGCAGCACCCGCTCTGGATCTGAACAAAATCAATCAAGTGATGATGGTTGCGGTAGCACAAAAAACCGGTTATCCAGAAGAAATGCTTGAACTTGAAATGGACATGGAAGCAGACCTTGGAATTGATTCTATCAAGCGTGTTGAAATACTCGGAGCGGTTCAAGATGAATTGCCTGAACTTCCAGAATTAAATGCTAGTGAGTTGTCTGAGCTGCGTACTTTGGGCGAGATTGTTGATTACATGAAGGCGCAAGTTTCTGCTTCAGGCGGAGCGGCTGCTTCTAGTGTGGCGGCAACCACGGCAGTTGCTGGAAGTGCCAGTGAAATTGCGGATGAAAAGGCACCTAGTAGTATTGCTCAAATCGTAGCATTGTCGGCTCCTGATGCATTGCAAGTTAATACGCCAACAGAAAATGTTGCACTGGTTGTTGATGATGGATCTAAGATTACCGCTCTGTTAATGAGTGCGCTAGAGGCAAAAGGTTGGAAGCCAGCAGTGCTTCGATTACCGAAAGCAATTGTTAAACCTTGTGCTTCGGTTGCTAAATCAATCCCCTGTGTTGTTATGGCCGACACATCAGAAGGTGCGTTAGTAGATAGCCTTGCAACCATTCAGAAAGACATAGGTAACATTGGTGCAGTGTTTGCGATTCAACCGACAATTGCGTCAACAAAAAAGGGTGTTAGTTATCCTGAAGCAAGTAAAGCGTTAATGCTGAACAGCTTCTTGTTAGCGAAGCATTTGAAGGTGACGCTAAATACGGCGGCAGAAACTGGGCGCAGTGCTTTTGTTTCCGTTGTTAGAATGGATGGTTCACTAGGTTACGGTATTGCTAATGGCGAGGATCTTATTCAAGGCGGTTTGTTTGGTCTAACCAAGACACTGAAATTGGAGTGGCCAAACGTTCATTGTCGTAGCATCGATATTGCATCAAGTACAAAAGCAGAAGAGGCGACCAATGTCATACTTGCTGAGTTGTATGATGTGAATAGTAGTTTGGTTGAAGTGGGTTATAACGCCAATGGGCGTGTGACACTACAAACTCAAGGCGTAGATAGTTACTCATTAACTGCAGGAAATTCAATATCGAAAGATTCTGTTTTCCTTGTGAGCGGTGGGGCGAAAGGTGTAACTACAAAATGTGTAGAAAAGTTAGCTGCACGTTATCAGTGTAAGTTCATTCTTTTAGGTCGATCTGATTATCATAGTGAAGAGCCTCAGTGGGTTAATGATTGCCTTGATGAAGCTGAGCTTAAAAAGTTAGCGATGCAAGAGCTTATTGCTCAGGGAGAGAAGCCTACGCCGGTTAAGGTCAGTAAGTTATTGCGCCCAGTATTGTCTGCACGAGAAATATCTCAAGCTATCACTGCTATTGAAGCAACGGGAAGCCAGGCGTTGTACGTAAGTGCTGACGTGACTGATGTTGATGCAATGCCAGGTAAACTTGCATCTGCTATTGCAACCCTGGGCCCAGTAACCGGTATTGTTCACGGGGCAGGTGTTCTTGCGGACAAATACATCGAACAAAAAACCGTAGAAGACTTTGATGCAGTATATTCAACAAAAGTACAAGGCTTAGCTGCATTACTTAGTGCTGTTGATGTTGCCAAGTTAACCCATTTGGCACTGTTCTCATCTGCTGCCGGTTATTATGGAAATGAAGGCCAAGCCGATTACTCTGTTGCCAATGAAATATTGAACAAAACAGCGTTAAGCTTTAAGCAGCAACATCCAAGCTGTCATGTGGTTTCCTTTAATTGGGGCCCTTGGGACGGTGGTATGGTGACACCTGAGCTTAAAAAGATGTTTATGGCGAAAAACGTATACGTTATTCCATTGGATGCTGGGTCTGAATTGTTTGTGAATGAACTTTCTTCTGCAACCAATGATCGATTGCAAATAATGGTCGGTAACGATATGCGTGCAGATGGAGGTGACCCTTCAAATGGAACGGACGCTGCAAGTAAGGGAAGTTCAGCGGTAAAAAAGTCAATGGCACACTCACTGTAACGCGAACGATCCGCGAAGAAGCGAATAGCTTTTTAGCGGATCATTGCTTTGGTGGTAACGCGGTACTTCCAACCGTATGTGCCACTCAATGGATGGTGAGTGTGTGTGAGGACTTGTGTCCTGGCTATCGATTTTTTGCGTATGATAATTACCGCTTATATAAAGGGGTAGTGTTCGACGGTAAACAAACTGAACACTTGGCTTTGGATGTTGAACAGATAGCATCCAGTGATGCCGACTTAACGTTACAAGTGAAGGTGTGGAGTACGAACCAGAAAGGGTTTCGTGTTAATCACTATATTGCCGATGTTATTTTGGTTAAGCAGGTTACTGTAGCGCCTCAGCTTAGCGGCCTTGATAGCGACATTATGACAAACGGCGAGCCTAGCCTAGAAACGACAGCTCCGTATGAAAATGGAACGTTGTTTCACGGCCCGTCTTTTCAAAGCATTCAACAGGTGTTGGATATTGATGAAAAGGGTTTGATGTTGCGATGTAATGCGCCAACGATTGCAAAAGATAATCAAGGGCAATTCGGAGTGTCATCAACTAACCCGTTTGTTGATGATGTGTTGTATCAAGCGATGTTAGTTTGGGTGAAAATCAATTCGAATAAAGGCAGTTTGCCGAGTAGTGCTAAGCGATATGAGCAATATGAATTGATACCCCAAGGGGCCGATTTCTATGTTTCGTTGAATGTTGTCAGTGATCAGCCGAATGCAATGAGTGCAGATATTACGTTGCATTCAAAAACTGGCAAAGTTTACGGTCAAATGTTTGGTGCAGAAGTGACAATCAGTGATGCGCTAAACCCGTTGTTTTTACAAAATAGCGTTATCAAAACATCTCAAGATAGGAGTGTAAGCGCAGAATGAGTTACCCGTTAGCCATTGTCGCTATGGATATGTTAATTGCAGGTGAGAGCGGTTTGGCTCATCTTGATCAAGCTATCTATGATGGACAGTCTTTGGTTAAAACTGACAAAACCATAGCTGTTGATGAATTTGTTGCTTTTGTTAATTCATTGGTAAAAAACGGAGTCACCGATAACGCTCAATTGAGTCCACAAAGGGTAGATCTATACCTTCTTGGAGATGAGTCTCAGTATGAAGGCATGTTCGGTGATGCTCTCAGCATAGGGCTTAACTCAAGTGTAGTTGTTGATTCATTTGAAGCCGCTCTTGTGGCTGGGAGTGAACGTCTAGCGACGAATGAAAATGATTGTATTGTTATCGCGTCGATACATAATGTCGGAATAGAGAATGCTAAGAGCAGTGTTGATGGTGGCGAATCCCTACTGACAACATTGGCATTTGATGACAATGTCTGTGAAGGGCAGGTGTATGCAGAAACACACGGGGCGGCGGCTATTGTATTAATGCAAAGTGGCTTTCCTAAAGAAGTGCCTCATGCGTATATTTTGAGCTGCGCCAGTGATGACAACGTTTCTGCCGCATGTGCAAAGAGTTTAGGGCAAGCAGATGTTGAATCTAGAGAGATTGAGTTAATTGATTGTGTGTCTAGCCTAGATAGCACAGGCAGCATATCTAGAGCAGAATCAGCTCAGCAGGAATTAATAGGGTTAACGGAAGTGTATGGTCAAGGCAGCAAAAACCTTGATTGTGCTTTGGGCTCAATCAACACCCTTGTTGGACAGTGTGGCCATGTTGCAGGCATTGCTTCTGTTATAAAGTCTGCTCTTGGTTTGTTTCATCGATATATCCCCATGGTTCCTGAGTGGAATGCACCGTCACAACCGCAAGTATGGAATAACTCTCCCTTTTATGTAGCAACAGAGTCGACACCTTGGTTTGAAAATAAAACGTACGGTATTCGTAAGGCAGCGGTAAACATTGTTAGTGAAAATTCTGCGACGCATATCGTTCTCGGTGAAAATAAATCTGCTGTTGAACGTCAGAGTGAGTATTTTTCTCGTGTTAGCTGGTGTTTCTACCCTTTGCTTGGTAACAACATCGAAGACTTGAACGCAGCGTTACAGACGTTAAAACTGCAGGTTGCTAGTGAGCCAGATTTAAAAGCGTTAGCTCAAGATTACTTTCAGAACTTCCAGCTCCAAAAAAACAATGTTGAGTACACATTGGTTATTTTGGGTGAAAGTGTTGAGGTGCTGGATAAAGAAGTTGAATTAATGTTGGCAGGGTTACAGGCGTCGTTTGACGCAGGTACAGAAAGAAAAACACCTAAGGGTAGTTTTTTTACGCCGACACCAGTAGGTGCTGAGGCAGAAGTCGCCTTTGTATATCCAGGTATTGGGGCTCCTTACGTGGATTTTGGTCGTGATTTGTTTCACCTGTTTCCTGGTGCTTACTCATCTTTGGATCAGATGTCTCGGGATGCGGGTCAGTCAGTAAAGCAGGAATTGTTATATCCCCGTTCTAGATATCGCCTGGATACCAACGAGAAAAAACAGGTAGAGAAAGAACTTAAAGTTAACCTGCATAAAATCAGTGAATGTGGTGTTGGTATGGGATACCTACTAACCAAGGCTTTTCGTGATCAGTTTAACTTTCAGCCTAATGCGGGTGTTGGTTATAGCATGGGTGAAATCAGTATGTATGTCGCACTTGATGCTTGGACCGATCCAGGTTGTTTGAGTGAGCCTTTGGCAGATCATCCAACATTTAAGCAAAATATTACTGGTGAGCTTTTCGCGCTAAAAGAGTACTGGGGTTTGTCAAAATCTGATGAATCTGGTACTCAGCTATGGAATACCTATAGCCTGCGCGGTGACCCAGAAAACGTCGCCAAGGCTGTTGCTAAAGAAGATAAAGTCTTCTTAACCATTATTAATACGCCCGATAATATGCTGATTGGCGGTGATCCAGATGCGTGTCAGCGCGTAGTGAAAGCATTGGGGACTCGGGCCATGTCGTTACAACTTGCCTCAGCAATACACAGTGCTCCAGCAAAATTGGAATATGACCGTATTGTGGATTTGTACTCCATTGAGGTTAATGAAAGAAGTAACGTTCGTTATTACTCAACCAGTGTGTACAAGCCTGTACCGCATCGATCTAAAGCCATTGCTCACAGTATTGCGAAGTCGTTTACCGAACAGGTAGATTTTCCAAAACTAATCGGACAAATGGTTGATTCTGGTGTGAGAGTTTTTGTGGAAATGGGTGCCGATCGATCCTGTTCAACCTGGATAGATAAAATCCTCAAGCACAATTATGTTGATATGCCTCATGTTTGTGTGCCGGTAAATGCAAGGGGTACGGATGATCACATCACCATCGTGAGAGCGTTGGCTAAGTTGGTGAGCCATCAAGTGGATATTGATATTTCATCGTTATTTCGCCCATTGGAAAAATAGCGTGTTGAATAAATCGTCAGAAAGTTTAGGAATATAATGAAAAGAATTGCGATAGTAGGGTTGGCGAATTTGTTTCCTGGTTCAAAAGAGCCGGGAGCATTTTGGAATAACCTGTTAGCAAAAGTAGATTCACGTACTCTTGCCACTCCCTATCAGATGGGGGATGTTCCTGATCGTTTCTATCAGGCTGGAAAAGGTCATGATGACAAATATTATTGTCAAACAGGTGGTTATATCCATGACTTTTCTATGTCGGCTGATGGTTTTGACCTGACAGAAGAAACATTGGCAGGACTAGATGATGTTTTTAAATGGTCGCTTTATGTTGCTCAAGAGGCGTTAAAGGACAGTGGTTATCATGGCCGTCAAGATGTACTTGCTCGGTGTGGTGTATTGCTCGGGAACTTGTCTTTTCCCACCAAAAAATCAAATGAACTATTTTTGCCGCTTTATCACAAGCCTTTAGAAACGGCATTAAAATCTCTGCTAGGGGATGATGGTTTTTGTTTAGATACCTACCTTGCTAATGCAGGTGGGAGCGCTAAGCAACCGGTTGATCCTAAAAATGGTCTAATTGCCGGTTATCCAGCGGCTGTTATCGCAAAATCGCTGAGCTTGGGCGCGATGCATTATGCGTTAGACGCTGCCTGTGCATCCTCCTTATATTCAGTAAAGCTTGCCTGTGACCATCTTAATATGGGCAAGGCCGATATGATGCTTGCGGGAGCTGTTAGTGGCGGTGACCCGTTTTTTGTTAATATGGGTTTCTCGATTTTTCAAGCATATCCAGAAAATGGAATACACGCGCCATTAGATACAAATTCCCAAGGCCTGTTTGCTGGTGAAGGCGCTGGCATGCTGGTGTTAAAGCGTTATGATGATGCGATTCGAGATGGTGATAAAATCTACGCCAGCATATTAGCGGGTGGGCTATCAAACGATGGTAAAGGTCAGCATGTTTTAAGTCCGAATTCAAAAGGCCAGGTGTTAGCTTACAAACGTGCATATGATGATGCTAATGTTGATCCATCAACCGTAGATTTTGTTGAGTGCCATGCGACGGGCACTCCATTGGGTGATAAAGTTGAAATTGCTTCCATGGAAACATTTTTTGGCAGTGATGACGCAGGGAATAGCCGTCCTGTTCCAAAAATAGGTTCGGTCAAATCTAATCTAGGCCATTTGCTTACCGCAGCAGGTATGCCGGGTATGTCCAAAATCATATTGGGTATGCAAAGCGGAAAGATCCCTGCAACAATTAATGTAAACAACCCTCAAGTATCAAAGAATGGTTTGATAGGGGTGGAACAAATTCCGGTTGACACCATTGATTGGCCAGTCACTGAAGGGAAACCAAAACGGGCAGCGTCCAGTGTATTTGGTTTTGGTGGTTGTAATGCTCATATGGTTTTTGAAGAGCATGTTCCTGGTGGAGTTGTTAATGCAGAGAGTGATACGACGTCTGATGCCGTTTCCAATAATAATTGCCAGCCCCAATCTATGGCAATTATTGGTATGGATTCATTGTTTGGGAATTGCGTAGGCCTTTCTAATTTCGATCAAAGCATGTATTCAGGTACCCAACATTTTATTCCACTGCCGAAACAACGTTGGAAAGGTATTGATAGTCTTGAGCGTGATTTGCCATTTAGTCCGCCGGCTACTGGCGCATATATTGATAATTTTGATGTCGACTTTATGCGTTTTAAGGTACCACCAAAAGAAGAGGACAGTTTGATCCCTCAGCAGCTGCTAATGATGAAAGTTGTTGATGGCGCATTACATGATGCTGGGATGGAGGTCGGTGGTAATGTGGCGGTGTTGGTTGCAATGGGTACTGAATTGGAATTGCACCAGTTTAGAGGTCGAGTTAACCTAACGACTCAGATCGTCGATAGCCTTAAAGCCAATGGAATAGCGCTATCACCAGAAGATGAGACTGAACTAGAGAATATTGCTAAAGATAGTGTTTATGATGTTGCAAAACTGAATAAATATACCAGCTTTATTGGCAATATTATGGCAGCGCGTATTTCTTCTTTGTGGGATTTTAATGGCCCTGCATTTACGGTATCTGCTGAAGAAAATTCGGTATTCAAATGTCTTGATCTGGCTCAGAATTTATTAGGTACGTCGGATGTTGACGCAGTTGTTGTGGCTGCCGTTGATCTAAGCGGTAGTTTAGAAAACGTTATGTTGCGTCAACAAATGAACCCACTAAATACTGCCGATCACAGCATGGGGTTTAATGAATCCGTCAATGGCTGGTCAGTGGGTGAGGGTGCCGGTGCGGTTGTTTTAAAACGTAGCGTCGATGCGGTGTCCGAGAATCAACGTACCTATTGTCAAATTGATGGTATTGGTTTTAGTGCGGGCAGTGATGCTAGTGCTGTGGCTAATGCTAGTGTTATAGCATTAAATCAGGCAGGTAAAGTTGCTACTGATATTGGTTATATCGAAGCATTTGCGAGTGGCAATCTTCACGAAGATCAACAAGAAATAGCGGGTCTCAAAGCGGTTTATCATTCCGCAGACAATGATGCCGATAATAATGAGAAAATCACTGCTATTGGCAGTGTGAAAGCGAATATTGGCCATACCTTTTCTGCATCCGGCATGGCGAGTCTTATAAAGACGGCATTATGCCTAAAAAATCGTTATATCCCAGGAGTTCCCAATTGGCAGGCTCCTGCTGATCGGCAGGTGTGGGACAACAGTTGTTTTTACGTTCAAAATGAATCAAAGAATTGGCTAACAGAAAATAGACGCTGTGCAAGTATCAGTGGTTTGGGGGCAGACGATACGGCAGCACATATTGTCTTATCAGAATGCTCACAATTGTCTCAAACAGAATCTTTAGAAGATTCTAAACTAAATGCTGAAGATAGTAGTACATTGGTGTTGATACAGGCGGGTTCGCAAGAACAGTTAGTTGCTGCATTAATACAGTGTGAGTCACGAATTAGTGAGCTGTCTTTACGTCACTTGGCCGCGGAGCAATTTTCGGCAAGTAACGGTAAGCAATCAAAATATACCGTTGCGTTATTGGCTTCTACATCGAAGCAATTGGCTCAAGAAATTTCTGCTGCGAAAAATGGTGTAGTAAAGGCGATTCAATCAGAAAAGCCTTGGATTACCCCGAATGGCAGTATTTTTGTTCCAGTGCCAATGGGGACGGATGCAAAGATTAGTTTTGTTTACCCTGGCGGTTTTGCCTCTTACGTTGGCTTAGGTAAGGATATCTTTCGTTTATTCCCGGAAATGATGGAAGCAATGTCGGTACACACCAATCGTTTGGATAGCATGATAGGTGATAGGTTATTCCACCCGCGTACTGTCGAGGCGCTTGATAAAGAGCAAGTCAAATCACTATCGCGTGATCTGATCCATACTCCAATCGCAATGTTTGAAAGTGGTATCTGTTATGCAAAATTGCTAACAGAGGTCTTGAGCAAGAAGTTTAAAGTAACATCTCAGTCTGCGATCGGTTATAGCATGGGTGAAATATCCATGATGTATGCCATGGACGTTTGGGATTCTGCAGATGAAATGAGCGAACTGCTTCATACGTTGCCTGTTTTTAGAACCCGATTGGCTGGTCCGATGGACACGGTGCGCGAAGCATGGTCGATCGATGCGAGTGTATCTGATGAAGATATTTGGGCAGGCTATACAGTAAAAGCGCCCATCGAGAAGGTTCAGACTGTTGTTGATACGGAAGAGAAAGTTTTCTTGTTGTTAATCAACACTACTAATGAGTGTGTTATTGCCGGCGATCCAACGGCTTGCGCCAGGGTTGTAAAGCAACTGGATTGTGAAAATTTTGTTGCACCAATGAGTGATGTTATTCACTGCCCGCTTGTTCGTGCCGATATAAATGAATTGGCAACCTTACATAGAATGCCAATTGCCAATCAAACATCCGCAACATTGTTTTCCGCTGTTGGTTATCAAGGTGTAGAGGTAAGCTCAGATAATATTGCGAATAACATTGCAGAAATGTACTGCAATCCTGTTGATTTTCCGCGTTTAGTGAATGCTGCTTATGATGATGGAGCACGTATCTTTATTGAACTTGGTCCAAGGGATACCTGCACACAGTATGTGAGTGCAGCTCTGGGTGATAGGGAACACTTAGCCTTGGCGTTTGATAATAAGGGACGGGATGAAAAGTCTGCACTTGTTAGGGCGTTGGCGAAGTTAGCAACCCATCAAATAGATATCGATTTGTCATCATTATTTGATATGAGTTTGTTGGAACCAACCTCTAAAAAAGGGTTGATCAAACAAGTTGTGTTAGGCCGCAAGTCTTTACATGAATGTGTATTAAGCGAGAAGAATTTAACGCGATTTGAGCCTGTTCGACGTACAGTGAAGGCTAAAGCGAATGTACGTGTTGAGCCGGTTGTGTCAGCTCCCCCCAAAGTATCAGTTAAACCGTTTGTAACAGCAGCCCCTATATTGAATACCCCATTACCCAAACCTATACCAACACAACCTATCACAGTTCAACCTCAAGTTAAGGTTGAGCCTGTAGCTGGAGAAAGTGCCTTTAAACCGGCGGCAATAATTTCAGCTTCTCCAGCATTTAACAATAACGACAATACAGCAGATAAGATTATGAGTGAAAGTAAAAGCCAGCTAGCGGCATATAGAGCCAATCTTAGTAAAGTGAATGAAAGCCACCAGTCATTTTTGCAATCTCGACAAGATGCGCTTGGCGAGGTATCTGAGCTCATTGAGTTGCAAATACAGTTGGCTATGTCAGGTCAAAGTGTTGGCAGCAGTAATATTGGGGGCTCAAATTCTACCAATTACTCCACTGCTGTAAGTGTTGAGCCGGTAACTCCAATGGCATATGCACAGGTCGCAAGCCAATCAACATCCGACACGGCTTATGCTATTGCTGCGCCAGTTGTACTCGAAGAGCGTTATTCCGTTCCCGATAGTATTATTTGGGATACAGCGGATTTGGTAGAGTTTGCTGAAGGAAAAATTGGTAATGTATTTGGGGCCGAGTTTGATGTGATTGATAGTTATTCTCGGCGTGTGCGTCTACCAACGACGGATTATTTATTGGTGACGAGAGTTACTAAATTAGATGCTGTGGTAGGTGAGTACAAACCTTGCAGTATGACGACTGAGTATGATATTCCAACAGACGCGCCGTACCTAGTTGCAGGTCAAATCCCGTGGGCAGTTTCTGTAGAATCAGGCCAGTGTGATTTACTATTGATTAGCTATTTAGGCATTGATTTTACCAATAAAGGTGAGCGTGTTTATCGTTTGTTAGATTGTACACTTACGTTTATGGATGATATGGCGTTTGGTGGCGAAACTTTGCGTTACGATATCAGCATTAACTCATACGCAAACAATGGCGATGCATTGTTGTTTTTCTTCAGCTACGAGTGTTTTGTTGGGGACAAATTAGTGCTGAAGATGGAAGGCGGGTGTGCAGGTTTCTTTACTGACGAAGAGTTAGCGGATGGTAAAGGCGTTATTAAGAACGATGATGACCGAAAAGAAATAGCAAATGCTGTTAAGCAAGATTTTGTACCGCTACTCACTACACCGAAAAAAACCTACGAACTTGAAGATATGCGTAAGTTGATCGATGGTGATACAGGTGGATGTTTTGGACCTGGTTATGACAAGCAGGGAGCTAACCCAGCTTTGTGTTTTGCATCAGAAAAATTCTTAATGATAGAACGTGTTATCTCTATTCAATCAAAGGCTGGTGCATGGGGTCTTGGTATTGTTGAAGGTGAAAAACAGCTAGACCCGAATCATTGGTATTTTCCTTGTCACTTTAAAGATGACCAAGTAATGGCCGGTTCCTTAATGGCCGAAGGTTGTGGTCAGTTATTGATGTTTTATATGATGCATTTGGGAATGCATACCCAGGTTTCCAATGCACGCTTCCAACCTGTGCCAGGTGAAGCTCAGCAGGTTCGTTGTCGCGGTCAAGTATTACCGCAACATGCAACGCTACAATATAGACTGGAAGTGACAGAAATTGGTTTAAGCCCGTACCCTTACGCGAAAGCGAATGTGGATATAATTCTGAATGGCAAGGTTGTTGTCGACTTCAAAAATATCAGTGTGATGTTAAAGGAGCAGGGCGCAACAGCTTTGGCTGTTGAACCTACGGAGGTTGAATCTGTTTCGTTTGAAGTGGTTGATGAAAACCCAACATTAACCGCTCCATTGATGCGAGTTGAGTCAGATTTGTCTCGTGAGAAAATAACTGGTGTGACGCCGATTCTTCACTTCGAAGCACCATATTTGAACCCTCCTGTGGGCGGCATTGCTGATAATCGCGTACCCGATACAGTACCTTATCAGCCATATCACATGTTTGAATTTGCAACGGGTGATATTAGCAAGTGTTTCGGTTCTGATTTTGATTTCTACCGAGATATCACTCCCCCCAGAACGCCGTGTGGTGACTTGCAGTTAACTACCCGCGTGACGGAAGTCAGAGGAAAGCGGGGAGAACTTAAAAAGCCAGCTTATTGTAAAGGTGAATATGAAGTACCGACGGATGCCTGGTATTACTCAGGTAATGCACACCCATCTGTAATGCCATATTCGGTATTGATGGAAATATCACTACAACCAAACGGTTTTGTTTCTGCGTGGGCTGGAACAACACTTCGGTTCCCTGATAAAGAATTGTTTTTCAGGAACTTGGATGGGTCAGGTTCGTTGTTGCGCGAAGTGGATTTACGCGGAAAAACCATTATTAATGATTCAAACTTATTATCTACCACGATAGTGGGCAACAATATCGTTCAGTCGTTTGATTTTACGCTAAGCACTGATAACGAACCTTTCTACAAAGGTACTGCGGTATTTGGATATTTTGAAGCTAGCGCTCTGAAAGATCAGCTTGGTCTGGATAAAGGTCAAACTACCGAACCTTGGCATCGAGTGAATAATATTGCTGAAACCAATGTTACTTACATTGATTTAACATCCGATGAAATACAGCAGTCGATGTACCAAGCACCAGCATCAAAACCTCATTACCGATTGGCCGGCGGGCAGCTTAACTTTATTGACCGCGTAGAAATTGTTGGTGATGGCGGTAAAGACGGTAAGGGTTATATTTTTGCTGAAAGAACGATTGACGTAACTGATTGGTTCTTCCCATTTCACTTTCATGGTGACCCGGTAATGCCTGGCTCTTTAGGTGTTGAGGCAATCATTCAGTCTATGCAGGTTTACGCTCTAGAAAACAAGTTGGGAGCTGAATTCAGCAACCCTATGTTCTCTACAATTTTAAGCACTGTAAAATGGAAATATCGTGGCCAGATAAATCCAACAAACAAGAAGATGTCGTTAGATGTGCATATCACAGATATACAGCACAACAATGGCGAAGTTGTTGTTATTGGTGACGCGAGCCTTTCAAAAGACGGGCTGCGAATCTACGAAGTGTATGATATCGCCATTGCTATTAAAGAAGCGTAAACAACTGCCAATACAGTACGAATTAAGGATAGTAATATGACAAACAAACTTTCTTTACTGGACAGCACCCAAAATACTCAATGGTGTTGGAGCGTTTCTGACGCAACGGTTTCTTACGATGAAGCCTCTATACAAGCTAAAATCAGCAACCTTGATAAGCCTTGCTACTTCGTAGAAAAAGATGGAGTGGTTGGTGTTAGTAACGAGGCACACCCTGGTGAGTTGGCAGGCAATCTCAATGTTCAAGCTTACACTGCTCCAATTAGTGTGGCCCAGTTAGGTGATCCTGCCTACCGAACAGCTCATGGAACTCATTACGCTTACTACGCCGGAGCGATGGCCAATGGTATTGCTTCTGCAGAGCTTGTGATTGCTTTAGGTAAGGCCGGAATATTGTGCTCATTTGGTGCGGGTGGTTGCGTACCGTCTCACGTAGAATCATCATTGCAAAAGATCCAAGCAGCACTCCCGAATGGTCCCTACGCAGCAAACCTAATCCACAGCCCTAAAGAACCAGCTTTGGAAAGAGGTAATGTAGACCTATTCTTAAAGTACAATGTAACAACGGTAGAAGCCTCTGCGTTTCTTGGTTTAACTGAACAGGTTGTACGGTATAGAGCTGCAGGATTATCTCAGGATGCCAGTGGCAACGTCGTGATAGGCAACCGTGTTATCGCGAAAATATCTCGAACTGAAGTTGCAAGACGCTTTATGGAACCGGCTCCGTTAAAGTACTTAACGCCGCTTGTAGAAAAAGGCCTTATCACAGCACAACAAGCTGAATGGGCGCAACAGATTCCTATGGCCGATGACATCACTGCAGAAGCAGACTCTGGCGGCCATACCGATAACAGGCCTCTAGTAACTCTATTGCCAGCAATTATTGCACTACGTGATGAAATTCAAGCACAATACAATTACCCACAAACACTTCGAGTAGGAGCGGGCGGTGGTGTTGGAACACCTCAAGCAGCATTAGCAACGTTTGCACTGGGTGCCGACTTTATTGTTACTGGTAGTATCAACCAACCTTGCTTAGAATCAGGTTCATCCGACCCTGTACGAAAAGCCCTCGCAGTCGCTCAAATGGCCGACGTTGCCATGGCTCCGGCTGCCGACATGTTCGAAATGGGCGTAAAACTTCAAGTGCTGAAACGCGGAACTTTATTCCCCATGCGAGCGCAGAAACTTTACGACCTATATCGCGAATACGACTCTATCGATGATATCCCAGCAGATGAACGCGCGAAGATTGAAAAGCAAATATTCCGTTCACCGTTAGAAGATATCTGGAAGGGAACTGTCGAATTTTTCGAACAACGTGATCCAGAATTAATTGCCAGCGCAAAAGGTAACCCAAAACGGAAAATGGCACTTATCTTCCGGTGGTATCTAGGCCTATCCTCTCGTTGGGCAAATACTGGCGAACCTGGTCGAGAAATGGATTACCAAATTTGGGCAGGCGCAGCTCTGGGAGCATTTAACGCCTGGGTAAAAGGTTCATATCTAGAGCCGGTTGAGAATCGCCGTGCAGTTGATGTAGCAACCCACATCATGCAAGGCGCAGTATACCTGCACAGAGTACAAGCACTTAAAACTCAAGGTGTTGTGTTGCCATCTGAATTCTCAATCTACACGCCACAACCATTGGCATAGAGAGTTCGGTATTTATAAAAATTCACTGCCAGTAATTGATGTTTTTCTTCTAAGAGTTAATAAATGGAAAGAAACTCAAACATTGGCAGCGAGTACAAAATAAGAAATCTTCTTCCAGAAATGTCTGAGGCAGGACGCCGAAGTCAAGCCTGCATGGATGCAGTTTTTTTGCGGTTTCTGGAAGAAGATTTCTTATTTTGTACGGTCTATAAGATAGTTAGTAACTTACGTTAGTGCTTCATCAGGAATCGGCTGAAGCTGCTTGTTCTTATCCAAACAAATCATCTCAATCTCACCAATCACCGCAGCTCTTTTGCCTTCTGGTCGCCACACCTCCTGATGCCAAATCGTCTTAAACTTCCCATCTAACTTATACTTGGTACGAATCTCACAAACGTCCGCAAACTCCACACCCTCCTGGAAAATCATATTCGCCTTATAAACCGCAAACCCTAAGCCCTTCTCATTCCAAAGCTGTGCCAAACGATTACTATCAATCACATGTTCACGAGCACGCTCAAAGTACTTAAGAAAATTAGGGTGGTAGACAACACCAGAGTGATCCGTGTCCTCATAATAAATTTGTACCGGCAAGGTGAAAATATCGCTCCACATGGTCTCGTATCTGCTCATTTTAAATTCGGGAAGGTATTATATATAATCAACTGCCTGCCTTATAGGCAATTTAATGCAGTCTGAAGCATATTTGACATAATTTTCATCTAACCTACAATCTGGAAGGGTAGGGCTTTTGTCGGATGTCTACCCAGGGATTGGGAATAGAGAAAAAGGAAATATTCTATGAAAATTCATTTTGCATTACAGGGTGTTATTATTTCATTGTTATCAGCAGTGTTTTTTGTCGTGCTGAGCAATATTGTGGTTAATAAACCTCATCAAGATCAATACTCCGCATTTACTATTTATGCACCAGCCACGCCACCACCGATGTTTGATCAGTGGTTGTCCAACAAGGATAAGGAATAATTCTTCTATTCAGCATTCAAGTGTTTTGATATTGAGATTCAAAATGCTGTAAAAATGTTGATAGTTGCGCTTCGGGTAAGAAATTTATACCTGCTGCCGCTTTTCTGCCACCGCCAGAGGGGAATTTACTGGCCAGTGTATCTGCATGACATTTATTGTTTAGTGGTGCACGGATACTGATTAAGTAACCTTTTTGTCCATCCTTTGTTTGTTCCGTTAAAACTGCATGAGCACTGTCAGGTGCTTGGTTTGCTAAATCGTTGCCAAATACGCCACTTACTCTTCTAGCCCAGCGTTCATCGGGTAGTAAATATGCAGCGGTTTGTTCTGTTTTATGGATAATGTCTGCAAAATTCGCACGACTGAAATCAGACTGATAGCCTTCTTCTAGTGTTTTGAACGCATCGTGTCCATCTTCAATAAAATCGATCGGTGAGGAATAGGGTAGTAAAATATTAAATAGTGCTGACGGGTGGTAAAAAAGATCTTCTAAGCTTGCACCGTATCCATTGTAGTTAATGTATATACCAAGTTTTTGTATCAACTCTAATGTTTTACTATCGATATTATGTTGCTCTCCTAGAGTATTAGCTCTATCAATGAGATTGTCACCAAACGCTGCTGTTAGGGCCCATAATAAATAACGTCCCTCTAAGTGGCTGTTGATGATCAGGCCAGTGCAAGTATTGGGGGAAAGATTGATATGAGCCGTTAAGTTTGGGTGTTTTGGAATATCTCCCGACTGGTGATGATCCGCGTAAAACACATGGGCGCCTTTTGTTAGTGCGGATTCAAGCCCTGGTTGGTTTTTGAGCATTGATACATCGAGGACAGTGATTTCATCACCTTGATGTATGGTGTTTTGAATGGATAGCGCATTTAGTAAGTCTACTTTGCGTTTAACGCCGGTTATGAGCTCTGCTTCTCTAGGTGAATCTAGTCGTAGCTGTAAAAGAGAGCAAATACCATCGGCATCCCCGTTAAATATATCAAATGCAGTCATAAGCTATAGTCATGTGAGTGGTCGTCTAGGTGACCGGTTTAATTAGCAATCCGTGATTGTAGTCACCGTCTTAACTTATGAGTAGCTATTTTTCTATCCAATAGTTGATATGGGGTAATCGTAGCTGCTTATAATTCTCATTTGTATTTGTTATTATCAGCGGCTTATGAATGTGTTGTGAATAAGGTGGAAGGTTTGAGCAAGGTGAATGTTGATAAATCAGGTTTTGGAAGCGTGGGAGTTCTGCTTACGTTTTTATCCTCGCTGAGCGTAGATAGTAAAGCAAGGTTATGTATGACATTAAGCATAACACTGGGTATGGCTCTATTCTTGCCGGCTCCTCCAAGTGTTGCGGATACGCTAACGGACATCCAGGATACTGGTAGCGCAAAGGTTGTAGAAGGTAAGGCGTCCCAGGTTCGTGTGGATCGTTTGTCAGAAACCACTCAGGGTCAATTACGTGAATATCGCCTTCTACAAAAACAAATAGAGGGTTTAGAAACCTATAACAAGCAACTCAGCGAACAAATACAGAATCAACAAGAGCTTATCACAAAGTACGATGCGTCTATTTCTGAGGTGGCTTCGATAGAGCGCCAGATGACCCCCTTGGTTGTTAAAATGGTGAAAAGTTTAAGTGATTTCATTGAGTTGGACTTACCGTTTCATATGACAGAGCGTAGAGAGCGTTTATCTACGATAGAAGAGAATTTGGTCGCGGCAGATATAAATGTAGCGGAAAAATTTAGACAGATTATAGAAGCCTATCAAATTGAAAATGAATACGGTCGTAAGGTCGATAGCTACCAAGATATTGCCATCATTGGTGGTGTAGGGTATGAGGTTGATGTGTTAAGAGTCGGGCGAATTGCTCTCGTTTCTCAATCTAAAGATACCGCCATAACAGCAGCCTGGGATAACAAGACAAAGTCATGGCAGCAGTTGGATAATAACATTTACAGGAATGCAGTTCGAGAAGGCTTAAAAATGGCGAATAAGCAAGCTCCTATAGGTATGTTGGTGTTGCCTATCTCAGCTAAAGGGGGAGTGCTCTAATGAATATAGCAAAAACGTTACGGTTATTGATGCTTATTGCCTTTTCCCTTATGTCTATAAGTAGTACCGCTGATGAGCAAAAGAATTCTTCAGCAACAACGTCGGAATCATCAAAAAAGCTATCGTTAGATATATTACTCCAAGAAGTTAAACAAGGGCGTAGCCGAGATAAGCAACGAAATAAGCAACGAGAAGCGGAGTTTTTAAAAGCGAAAGTTGATCGTCAAAGATTGATAGATGTAGCCAACGCAAAAATTGCAGCGTTAGAGGCAAAAAGTGAAACTCTCGAATCAGCGTTTAATGACAACGAAACGCTTGTTAAAGAGAAAAAAAGGCTACGTGATGAGCGGTTGGGTTCCTTAAAAGAGCTATTTGGTCATTTAACCGGTGCGGCGGGTGATATGCGAAGTCATTTAACAATGTCTATTACTTCAGCAGAATTTGATGATCGAAAGCCGTTTCTCGATCAGCTTATTAAAAAAATGAACACCGGTGTTGATCTTCCAAGTATTCAAGAGATTGAAGCATTTTGGTACGAGTTGCACCGAGAGATGACGGAATCAGGTAGGGTGAGCAAATTTACGACATCAGTCGGAACGCAAGAGAATCGTGAGGTTGTTCGTGTTGGTACGTTTAACCTGATTTCTGAAGGTGAATACTTAGGGTTTGATTCAGATACAGCTCGAGTTTACGCATTGCCACGACAGCCAGTGGGTTATGTTGACGGTATTGAAGCTGTTCAGCTAGGAGGTGGTGTTTATGCTTTGGGAGTTGATCCTACCGGGCCCGCAGGCGGGGGATTGTTAAAAGCACTAATCAATACACCTACGTGGTTGGAGCGTTGGCATCAAGGTAAGGTTGTGGGTTATGTGATTAGTGTTGTTGGCTGTATTGGATTGCTGATTGCACTGTGGCGCTTTTTGGGGCTGTCAAACGTAGCGAGCTCTATTAAGCGGCAACTTGCGGATAGTAATGTCAATGCGAATAATGCGCTTGGTCGAATTCTTAAAGTAGCGGAAGATCACCCCGAATTAGACACTGATGGTCTAGATTTGAAGCTGGATGAGGCTATATTAAAAGAGCGACCAGCGATTGAAATTGGATTGCCAGTGTTAAAAATTATTGCAATGGTAGCGCCTCTATTAGGGTTGTTGGGGACGGTTACTGGGATGATTATTGTCTTTCAGGCGATTACTGTATATGGGGCTGGAGACCCTAAAGCAATGGCTGGAGGTATTTCTAGTGCGTTGGTGACAACCGTACTAGGTTTGATTGTCGCTATTCCAATACTGTTGTTACATACATTGTTGTTAGGGAAAGCTAAAAACATTTTGCATATATTGGAAGAACAAAGTGCGGGTATTATAGCCTCTCGCACAGGTCGCTAATTGATGCAGTTATTCTTATTAGATTTGTTGCAAACGTTAGAGAAATTTTTCTCTGCGGGTGGCCCGGTATTGTGGCTTATCGCAGTAGTAACGTTTGTGTTGTGGGTGTTAATGTTAGAACGCTTGTGGTTCTTGCGTGGAGACTATAAAAAACATTTCTATACGCTGGAGCAGCAGTGGCTAGCACGAGATGAGCGCTCATCTTGGAACGCTATTGTTACACGTCAACAGTGGATATCTGAAAGCCGCGTATTGATTGGTCGCAATTTGTCGCTAATCAGAACATTGATAGCACTGTGTCCGCTGTTTGGCCTGTTAGGTACGGTGACGGGTATGATTGATGTATTTACAGTGTTAGCAGTGTCTGGCGGTGGCGATGCAAAGCTGATGGCTGCAGGGGTTTCAAAAGCAACCATACCCACAATGGCAGGTATGGTTGCAGCGTTGTCTGGTGTGTTCGCTAATATCTCAATAACTCGAACTGCCAAGGCTGAGTCCCAGCTCATTGAAGAGAACTTAATATTGGATCATCATTTATGAGTCGACGACGTAGTTATCTTTACCAAAACGATAGTGAAGAAGATAGTGCCATTGATTTAACACCTATGTTGGATGTGGTGTTTATCATGCTGATATTTTTTATTGTTACAGCATCCTTTATTAAAGAGTCAGGTGTTGAGGTGAATCGGCCAGAGTCACAGACTGCTGCACAAAAAGATAATGCCACTATCTTAGTTGCCATTAGCGCGGATAACAGCATTTGGATTGATAAAAGGCAAGTTGATGTGCGAGCGGTGCGGGCCAATATTGAGCGGTTACACGCTGAAAGCCCTGAAGGCGGGCTTGTGATTCAGGCGGATGAACATTCATCAATAAAGACCTTTACTGCGGTATTGGACGCGGCAAGAGAAGTCGTTGTACCTAGCAAGATTTCATTGGCGACTACTGCGGCCAAACAAAACTGATGAATGTTCTACAGCGAACATTGCTTGTTCTTCCCGTTGCTGCATTCGTTACTCTATGTTTATTAACACTGATGGCTATGCTGATTTCATCGTCAGATGGAGATAGGCTGATAGGGCGGACTGTCTCGTTGCCCAACATCCTAATGCCGGATGTTGACATTGAGACGCGGCGACTTATTGATAAGCCTAAAAAACCAAAGGTACTTAAAGAACCCGAACAAATAATGCCTCAACAGCAATTGGTTCAACAAAAAGTAGACACATCAGCGCTTTCGGTGATGACGCCGGATCAGCTAACAGGGAAGATGGATTTGTCTATTGGCCTAGGGTTGCAAGCGTCGGATGGTGAATATTTACCGATGAGTAAATTAGCGCCAGAATATCCCCGTAGAGCATCCCGGCGAGGAATTGAAGGTTTTGTTGTTTTAGAATATACCGTTACGAAACTAGGAGGGGTTAAAGACATTATTGTGGTTGAGTCGAGCCCCAGTAATATTTTTAACTCTGCGGCTAAACGCTCTGCAAAAGGCTACAAATATAAACCGAGGGTAGAGAACGGCGATCCCGTTGAGGTTTTTGGTGTACGTACAAAGATCGTTTTTAGGATGGAGAAATAATGCGATCACTTTGTTTGTTTTTGTTTTTAGTTGTTATTGCTTCTGGCCAGCATGTGAATGCGAAGGCGGCATCCGGTGCCATTGATGCCAAAACTTTCAGGCAACTTACAAAAGCTCAAAACTATGTTGCTGAAGAGGCGTTTGACGAGGCGTTAGCAGTGTTAGATAAGCTGAGTAAAAAGAAAAGACTGTCAAGTTATGCACTGGCTCAGGTGTGGAACTATCAAGGGTTTGTCTATGCCACAAAAGGGCAGTACACCAATGCTATTCAGTCTTATCAGCAGGTTCTAAAGCAAAAAGATGTGCCAGAGGCGCTAGTGCTTAATGCTCGTTATGTGTTGGGGCAATTGTATTTTCAATCGGAAGCATACCAGGATTCAATAAACAGCTTATTATTGTGGGTAGATTCTGTGAAGTCGCCAAGTGCCGTTGCATTTATTATGTTGGCACAAGCGCATTACCAATTGTCGAAATACGATGAGGCCTTGGATTTTGTAATTAGAGCTATTAGTCGTCACGAGACTGTCTCAAGTCAGTTTTCTGTTCCAGAGTCTTGGTTACAGCTTAAGGCTGCGTTGTACTTTGCAAAACAGGATATAAAAAATACAGTTGCGACTTATGAGGTGTTACTTCGGCATTACCCGAACCCTCAATATTTAAAACAGTTGGCGGGGTTGTACGGGGAGCTAGGCTTGAATCGAAAGCGATTAACAACTTTTGATGCGGCTTACGAGCACGGTGAGCTTGGTAAAGGCAAGGAGCAGCTGAATTTGGCTTATATGTTTCTAGAGCAAGGATTGCCCCATAAAGCGGCTGTTGTTCTAGAGAAAGCAATGGCGAATGGGGATCTAAAGCTTAATCTAAAGCATCAAACATTGCTGGCGGGTTTGTGGTCTCAATCAGGCCAGCATGACAAAGCAATCCCTGCGTATCAAAAAGCGGCTAAGTTATCGGGAGACGGGGAGCTATTCGCCCGGTTGGCAGGTGTGTTTTATCAAGCGATTGATTATGAGTCTTGTGTTCAGGCATCTACAAAAGCCAGTTCGAAAGGGGGGGTGTTACTGCCCGGTCAAAATTTTTTGCTGAGGGGGCTCTCCTTGGTTAATTTAGGCAAGTTAGAGGCTGCCCTGCAGGCATTTCGTCAAGCTAAGGAACACAAGAAGTCTTTCAAAGCCGCGAGAGAGTGGGAAAGGTATACATTAGCTCAATTAGAAAAAGAACCTACCCTCTAATTTTCCAAATTCCGGCCCAATTATCATGGCGCTGACCTAAAATTAACCTATATCATTGACAATGAGAATCGTTATTATTAATATTCGCCCCAACGAATGAGAATCAATATCATTGTTTTAGTTTATTGGGGGTTTTAAGTTGAAAAAGTCGTTGTTATCTTTAAGTATTTCGTTAGCCATATTGCCGTTATCTGCGGTAACTGCCGTTGCAGAACAGTCTGCTAATGCCAGAAGCATTGAACAGATGGTTGTTATTGGTAGTACTGAAAACGCTCGAAACCTTCCTGGTTCAGGTGCTGTTGTTACTGCTGAACAATTAGAGACTGGGGTTGTTACAGATATCAACCAAGCCTTAAAAACGGTACCTGGTATCTATATTCGAGAAGAGGATGGCTTGGGTTTACGTCCTAATATCGGTATTCGAGGTGCAACAAGTGAGCGTAGCGAGAAGATAACATTGATGGAAGATGGTGTGTTGATTGCCCCTGCACCTTACTCCAACCCTGCTGCTTATTATTTCCCGACTGCTATGCGTATGTCGATGTTTGAAGTGCTTAAAGGTGCTCCTTTATTGCGCCATGGCCCGCAAACTACGGGTGGTGTGGTGAACATGTTATCTACGCCAATCCCTGAAGAGTTTGGTGGTTCAGCTGTGTTGTCTATTAATCAGCGTGGTTCTACGGATATTCATGCGTTTGTAGGTGGCAAGAAGGACGGTTGGGGACTTTCAATTGAAACGGTTCAGCGAGACGGTGATGGCTTTAAAGATATTGACGGTACTTCAGATGAGCCCGAATATGATATTTCTGACTATGTAGTGAAGTTGGGTTGGGAAGATGAGCGACAGAGTGTTTTATTGAAGTTGCAACGTTCTGATGAGGTGTCTAACGAAACCTATCTTGGTTTAACGGATGATGATTTTGATAATGATCCGAATCGACGTTATGGGTTGTCTAGCATCGATGAGATGGATAATGATCACAAAGGTGTTAACTTAACGCATATTTTTCAGTGGTCAAATACTGTGACTTCTACGGCGACAATTTATCGGAATGAGTTTTCGAGAGATTGGTTTAAGTACGATGCGAAAAGCGGTGATTTTTATGATGTTAATGGTTCTAAATTAATTGATGCTGCTAATGCAGGAAATATAGATGCTCAAAATATACTCGACGGAACTGTCGCGGAAAATAAATTGGAATATAAGCACAACAACCGCGATTATATTTCGCAAGGGCTTCAGTTTAATTTCGATATCGATTTTGGTGATCACCAGTTTGCGGTAGGTGCTAGAGCACATCATGATGAGATGGATCGTTTTCAGCCTGTTGAGGAATATAATCAATTAGCAACAGGGGAGCTTGAGTACGTACCGCCTGCTGTTGTAGCTGTTGATGACGTTTCTGGTAGTAACAATAGGGTAGAACACGCCGACGCACTAACTGGTTGGTTTGTCGATTCTTGGCAAGTGAATGATGAGCTAAATGTAAATCTAGCGTTACGTTATGAAGATATAAAAAGTAGCCGAAAACAGTATGGTACAACAGCCCGTACGGATGCACCGACAAAAACCAGCAACGACACATCAATCTGGTTACCTGGCGTATCCTTTACTTATGACCTTTCTGATCAGTGGCAGGTGTTAGCTGGCGTCCACAAAGGGTTCTCTCCGTTAGGTGGCGGTGCAAAGGATAACGAAGATCCGGAAGAGAGTAAAAACTGGGAAGCCGGAGTACGTTTTAATAACAACAGTGTTTTTGTTGAAGCAATTGCCTTTTATAGTGATTTCTTTAATAAAACGGAGAACTGTTCTGTTGGCTCTGAATGTTCAAATGGAGCTGAATCTGGAACCCTTGTTGGCGGCGATGCAAGAATCTCTGGTGTAGAGTTGCAGGTTAGTACGATCATATCTGCTGGTGAGTTCAATTTGCCGATAGATGTTGCATATACCTATACTGATGCGAAATACACAGAAGATAGTACTGAAAAAGATTTCTTGTCGGGGTACTTATTAAAAGATGTACCTGAACAAATTGCTAGTGTGCGTGTAGGTCTAGAGCATGATAGTGGTTGGAATAATTACCTCGTTGCGAAATATATTGATGGTATGTGCTCGGTTGCAGGCTGTAATGATAAAGAGGGTGAGTTCTTAGAAACTGAATCTCTATTCGTTGCAGACTTCATTAGCCGCATCCAGCTAGAAGAAAATGTCGAAGTATTCCTTAAAACCGAAAACATCTTCGATACACAGCATATTGTGTCACGCTCACCTGATGGTGCACGACCAAACAAGCCAAGAACAACATCAATTGGTGTGAAGTATGACTTTTAATTAAGTCTGGTAACACCTCTTCCTTCTTCTACAGGTAAGATTGTAGAAGAAGGAAGAGGTTAATCTGTAGACGCCGGTTTAACTAGTAGGTGTGTGCAACAGGCTATAGAACATCACCAGCATTCAATAAATACATATACTTAAAATTAGTTCGACATCTTTTAACCCTTCTTCTAGCCGCTAATTCTTTAAAGCATTTACCTTTTTACCTGCTAAGAATTCGATATGTCTCATAGATTCCCCTTTGATTGTCTATTTTGTATTAATATTTGCTTATAAAATAAACCTTGTGTTCGAACAGATTTGTGAGAATACTTATTAGGTTTAGCAGAAGCTAAATTCGAGCATGCAAAGGTAAGGAAAACACCTTTGGCTTAAAAACTCATGGATAACAGGGCAGAGAGCATAACTTTGGGTGAAAGCGCGTCATCACTACAGGTACCATCCTTCTTAATTGGCTTGGTGGAAGATTTGGCGTTGTCCAATGGGCTAAGTGTTGATGATCTTTATCAGTCAGTGTTAGTTGACAATGGGAATATCGTTACCGTCCAGGGGTTAGAGAATGCTGTGCGTTGGTTGCTGGATGGAACAAAAATACCATGGCTCGCATTCGAATTTGGGCGGCGTGTTAATTACCAACAGCTTGATGTCTTTGGACCGTTAATCGCAAGTTGTGGGACTATAAAGGAGGGGTTGGACCTATTTCAAAAGTACCATCAATTACTGCACCCTCTTATTGGGCTAGCATATAATATCGATGGAAAAAACCTTTGCATTCGATATAGCGTTATTGAAAATCAGCCAGATGAGGCATTTTATGCAGAGGCAATATTGGGCTCGATTCCCGTCTGGGGGGAGCGATTAACAGGGAACTCACTCAAGGTTAAACGGGTTTGGTTTCGTCATCCAGAACCGCTATATGCAGATAAATACCGAGAATATTTTAAGTGTGAGGTACTGTTTGATCAGGCATTTGACGCGATATGGGTAGATGCACATTTGCTTGATTTCCCCATACTTTCTTCATCACCTGGTTATCATTTCAAAATAAAGGAACAGGCACAGACTCAGCTACAATCTATTGAGACGTTTAGAGGTGAGATTAAGCGTATTATACGATGCAGCCTACCTGAGGATATTGGGATTGAAATGGTTGCTAAAGCGCTGTTATGCAGCGAGAGAACTATGCAACGTAAGCTCGCTGAAGAGGGCACAAGCTTCAAGGCTCTTAAGCAAGAAGTAAGGAAGTCGGTAGCAATAGAGTTACTCGAAACTACGACACTGTCCATCGAGAAAATAGCCTTTCGCTTAGGCTATGAGCAGAGAACTAGCTTTGCCGTTGCATTTTTGCGATGGACTGGCGTGAAACCAACGGATTGGAAGCGTTAAATATCTAAAAAACATCATATTTTTTGATATGTATCAGAGGGTTACAAATCTTTACTCGAGTGGCGGCAAGTCAATGTTTTTTGGCGGCCATCGACTTACCTCATAAATTTATCTCCTTTAATCTAAACCCACTGCGACGATATGGCTAATTAGTAATCATGCCAGGGCGTCTTTGAAGGGCTTTGTTCCTTAGAAAGGAACGAAGTAAATCGATTATTAAGGGGTGTACGCATGGTTGGTCCTAACGGCATAGAAAAAATTCAGCATTTACCTGTTGTAATAATAGGGGCTGGGTTTGGAGGAATGGCATTAGCAGTCAAGCTTCAGGAAGCTGGTATTGAGGATTATCATATATTTGAACGAGCTAAAGAGGTTGGAGGGACTTGGCGTGATAATACCTACCCCGGATGCGCTTGTGATGTAGCATCAAACCTATATTCATATTCCTTCGCACCAAACCCTTCATGGGCACAGACACATGGAAATCAGTCAGAAATATTTGGTTATCTCAAAGGCGTGGCAAAAGATTTTGATCTGTATCCTAACATCCGTTTTGACCACGAGTTAATAAAAGCCACCTGGGATAAGAAAGCAGAGAAATGGTCGCTTGAAACAAGCCAAGGTAAGTATACATGTAGCGTGCTGGTGACGGCTACGGGGCCATTTGGTGAGGCGGTAATTCCAGAATTTAAAGGTGCTGAATCCTTCAAAGGGTCGTCTTTTCATTCTCTTCACTGGGATCATGAATATGATCTTAAAGGGAAAAAGGTCGCTATTGTAGGGACTGGGGCTACGGCTATTCAGATTGTTCCAGAGATTCAGACTGAGGTAGAGCATCTAACTGTTTTTCAAAGAACCCCTAGCCATGTTTTGCCGAGAGTTGATGTAGCTACATCAATGGTAAAGCGGGCAGCGGTTCGTTATGTGCCTTTTTTACAGCGTGGCATTAGAGCAGCGTGGTATACGGCTTATGAAGGTTTAGTGGGGCTACCCCAGTTTGTAGACTCGCGATTTCTTGTCCCCTTCGAGGCGGCAGCAAGATACCACTTGTTTAAGCAAGTCAAAGATAAAGACTTACGTGAAAAGCTATCTCCTACTTATCGTTTTGGTTGTAAGCGTCCAGTATTTAGCAGTAAGTATTTCCTATCGTTGCAAGAAGAAAATGTTGATTTAGTTTGTTCTGGAATTGAAGAAATAACTGAAAAAGGGATTGTTGATTCAGAAGGGGTAGAGCATGAGATTGATACGCTAATCTATGCGACAGGATTTCGTTCCCCTCACCAAATTAGCGATAAATTATTTGGAAAAACTGGGGCGTCTCTGGCGGAATACTTCGGTTCTCGTCCTCGTGCCTTTATGGGGACATCTATCGCTGGATTCCCGAATTTATTTATGATGATGGGGCCTTTCTCTGCGGCTGGTAATCAGTCTGCAGTGTTTATGTTAGAAACCCAGGCTGGCTATATTACTGATGCAGTTAAAACTATGCGTGAAAAAAGGCTAAAAAACGTAGATGTGCGTGAAGATGTGTTGGACGCGTTTACGAACGAAGTCAATGAGCGTAGCCAGAAAACATCCTGGCTCTCTGGAGGTTGTAATAGTTATTTTCAAAATGCTGAAGGTGGAAACGCTGGCTTGTGGCCAAGCTGGAGTTTTATGCACCGATGGAATTCAAGGAGGTTTGACGTCAATAAATATGTTGTGAACCCTGTTCTTAACTCAGTTGAGCAGGCGGATTAATTATGGCTAGCAAATTCAAAATTAAAGGGAAAAGGGTTCTTGTAACCGGAGCGGCCAGGGGGATTGGTGCTGCTGTAGCAAAACGATTACATGCTCAAGGAGCACTGGTTGCCTTGGTAGGACTTGAGGTGCTTCAGCTTGAACAAATTGCCAATGAATTAGGTAATGGTGCGATTTATTTCGAAGCGGATGTTAGTGATAAAGCTGCGCTGGAAAGTGCTGTGGATCAAGTGGTTGAATCCTTTGGTGGACTTGATGTCGTCATTGCTAATGCTGGGATTTATCATGTATCCCCTTTGTCTGGGGTTGCACCAGAGGGGATTGAGAGAACATTGAATGTAAATTTGTTTGGCGTATGGAATACATTATATGCCTGTTTGCCGCATTTAAGAGAAAGTAAAGGTTATGTGTTAACCGTTGCGTCAATGGCAGCATTAACCCATGGGCCATTGATGGGAGCGTACGCAGCGTCTAAAGCGGCAGTGGAAGCATTGACAGATAGTCTTCGAATTGAGCTAGGCGCAGAAGGTGTGGGTGTGGGTTGTGCGTATTTTGGTGCCATTGATACTGACCTAGTTAAGGGTGGGAAAATGCATCCTGCGTTATCAAAAATGGAGCTTATGGTACCTGATTTTGTTCGCAAGCCCGCTCCTTTATCTGATGCAGTTGATGTTATTGAAAGAGGTATTCAGCGACGCTCATCACGTATGTGGGCGCCGCGTTGGTTGGGGGCAGTTTTACTATTGAGAGGTATAGCACAACCCTTGTTGGAGTGGCGATTGGCAGGGGATTACCGGCTTAAAAATGCATTGGCTTTATCTTATCAAGAAAGCAATAGAGGGTCGTCAAAAGACTTTGCATTAGGTGTTGCAGTTTTGGCATCTCAGAACAAAGAAGAGACTCTTTCGAAGTAGTATTTAATGTTTCTTGACGAAATAAAGCAATCCATTTAGAAATAATTTAAAGGTTAGTGATTATGAATATGTCAGCAACAAAAACATTAAAGTCAGCAACAAATACATTAACTTGGTATGCAAAAGCGTTACGCCCCGACTCCGTGTCAATTAAGCCTAAACCATTAGGTATGAAGTTGGATGATGCTACGCCAACGTATTGGTTTGATAATAACCCTTTTTTAACCCATTTTTTGACAGCATTTTCGGCAGTCTTTCCTGAGGGTGAAAGTTTTATGATCCACTCAGTGCGACTTTTTCGTGCGGATATTTCTGGGAATAAAGCGCTAAATAGAGATTGCGGTGGATTTATTGGTCAGGAAGCTCATCACGCAAATGAACACTCCATTATTAATGACTTCATGGTTAAGCGAGGGATTCCCGTTGATAAGTTGGAGGCCTTTATCGAATGGTGGGTGCCATTGGTCAAGGGGATGCCGGAAAAAGATCAAATGGCTATTACGGGTGCAGCAGAGCATCTAACCGCTTTGTTTGGTGATATGGTTTTACGTAATCCGGATATTATCAATCAAGTTGACCCTGCAGTACGTCCAATATGGGTTTGGCATGCAATTGAAGAAATAGAACATAAAGCAGTGACGTATGATTTGTTTGAAGCCGTCGATGGAAGTTATGTGCGCAGGGTTTATGGCTATGCAATAGCATTAACATTCTTGAGCCTGTTTGTGACCTATGGAACGGCTCTATTTATGATTGAAGACAGAAAAAACTTTAGTTTTTCTGGTACTGCTAAAGGTTTGTGGTGGATGATCGGCCTTGGAAAGAAATCAGGGTATTTACGTAAATCTGCACCATTTCTTTTTGAGTATTTTAAGTTTGATTTTCATCCCTGGAAAGATGATAACAGCCACTTAATAGAAGAATGGCGCCCTGAATTGGATCGAATGTTAGCAGAAATAAAAGATAAGGCTGCAGCTTAAGTTTAGGAATTAACAGGTTAAAGATATGTTTAAGAACGATAGTGTGACACTTGTTGGGCAATTATTAAAGTGGGGGCGTGAGCAGCCGAATGCCCCCTTCTTAGTGCAACCAATGCCTAATGGAGCAGTGCTTAGTTTAAATTGGGCGGAAGTTGTGGGTCAGGTAAAGAGAATGGCTTCTTACCTGAGGTCATTGTCTTTGCCGGCGAATAGTCAGATTGCGATACTAGGAAAAAACAGTGCGCATTGGGTCATGGCTGACTTGTCAATTATGTTGGCTGGATATGTTTCTGTTCCTCTTTATCCCACCTTAGATAGTGATAGTATTAATTACATACTTGATCATAGTGAATCTTCTTTAATATTCGTTGGTAAAATGGATATTGATGGTGAAGAGTGGGAAGCTTTGGAAAAAGCTCTGCCCTCAGCATTGCCCAAAATTGCTTTGCCGTTAGCCCCTTCAATTTCAGGTGCGACATGTTGGAATAAGGTCATTGCTAGCAATGACCTTATTGAGCCGGTTGTGCTCCCTGATGCTGATGCGCTAGCAACCATTATTTATACCTCTGGTAGTACAGGTGTTCCCAAAGGTGTGATGCATAGTAATCGTAGTATGTTGGCCGTGTGTGAAGGTTTTCAGGGGGCGTTTAATATGACGCCAGCTGATCGTATGTTGTCATATTTGCCACTGGCACATGCAGCGGAGCGAGCTATTGTAGAAACGTCGTCTTTGTTTTTTGGTTTTTGTGTTTTCTTTTCTGAAGGTCTTGCCACGTTTGCGGATGACTTAAGACGAGCGCAGCCCACGGTATTTTTCTCTGTTCCCCGGTTATGGTTAAAGTTTTATTCAACGGTTGGACAGCAGCTTACCTCTGAGCAGGAAGTATTGCTTGAGTCCGAATCACCGGAGGCAGGTGGGCTTCGCAAGGCTATTTTGGCAAAGTTAGGATTGCAGGAGACTCGCGTTGCGTTGACGGGATCTGCACCGATTTCTAAAGATATTGTTGAGTGGTATCGAAAGTTAGGCTTGGAGATGCTTGATTGTTATGGCATGTCTGAAAATTTCGCCACATCTCATGTAAGTAAGCCTGGGCAGGTTCGTGCTGGTTATGTAGGAAGCCCGGCTGAAGGGGTGGAAGCTAGAATTTCTGCATCGGGAGAGTTGCAGGTTAAAAGCCCTGGGCAAATGCTTGGGTATTTTAAGCTCCCAGAACAAACTCAGTCGGAAATCACCGAGGATGGATTTTTTAAAACGGGTGATTGTGGAGTTATCGATCATTTAGGTAGATTAAAAATCACGGGTAGAGTTAAAGATATATTTAAAACCAGTAAGGGGAAATACGTAGCACCTGTTCCTATTGAGCAAAAATTTGATGGTATGGCTGAATTTGAATCGGTGTGTGTCATGGGTTCTGGGTTTCCGCAGCCATTTGCTCTGGTTTCTTTAGGGGAAGAAGAACGTAAACGATATCAAGATATTGATTCGCGCGGTCATTTTGAAAAACGTGTAGAAAAAGCTCTTGTATCAATAAACGAATCCTTACAACCTCATGAAACTATTTCATTTATTGTCATTGCCGAGGATATATGGTCTATCGGCAATGGTTTGTTGACACCAACAATGAAAATCAAACGACCCATGATCGAAAATGCTTATCTAGACTTAGCAACGGAATGGTTCGACCTTAACAAAACAATTATTTGGCAGTATTAGGAGATATTTTTATGCAACGTAAACCTTTTTTACCAGAGATGGAGCAGTTTCGGGATACTGCAATAAAATTTTTCCAAAAAGAAATTGCACCACACAAAGAGCGGTGGAGAGAACAACGGATAGTGGATAGAGAAGCATTTCTAAAAGCGGGAGAAATGGGCTTTCTTTGTATGTGGGCTGACGAGAAGTATGGTGGTTTAGGCCTAAAAGATTTTCGTTATGAGCAGATTCTGGTAGAGGAGAATGCAAATCATGGTGACTCTGGTTATTTTATTACATTACATAGTCGATTGGTTGGTCCCTATATTGAACATTTTGCCACAGAAGAACAAAAGCAACGTTTTATTCCTGGCATGATTACAGGGGAAATTATTCTCGCTATTGCAATGACGGAGCCGGATGCAGGTTCTGATTTAGCCGGAATGAAAACCCATGCAGAAAAAGTAGGAGATGAGTGGGTTTTAAATGGCTCAAAAACCTATATTTCGAACGGCATAAATGCTGATGTAATAATAGTGGCGGCGAAAACTAATCCAGATAAACCTCATGCTATGACATTGTTCTTGGTGGAGCGTGGGATGGAAGGTTTTGAGAGAGGAAGGAATCTTAAGAAAATGGGTCTAAAGTCACAGGATACTGCTGAGCTGTTTTTTAATGACGTTAAACTGTCAGAAGAAAATGTTCTTGGGAAAGTAGATGGTGGCTTTTACCATCTTATGGTTGGATTAGCGGAAGAGCGTTTAATTGCTGCCTGTGGGAATGTTGCTGCCGCAAAGGTTGCAATGGCCCATACGCGAGATTTTGTGACGGAACGTAAAGTTTTTGGTAAGCCACTTTCAAAAATGCAAAATACTCGATTTAAATTGGCAGAGCTTGATGCAGAGATTGATATTGCACAGTGTTATGTTGATCGGTGTGTAGAAATGGTTAATGGCGAAGGGCTGGATGCAGTTGATGCTTCTAGGGCAAAGTTGTGGACTAGTGAGTTAAACGGACGAATGGTTGATGTTGGTCTTCAGCTACACGGTGGGGCAGGGTATATGGAAGAGTACCCCATTTGTCAGTTATACCAGGATGAACGTGTGCATCGAATATTAGCGGGGACATCAGAGATTATGAAGGAAATTATAGCAAGATCAATTCTAGATTAATTGTTGCTGAGCGCTAGCCAACAGCCATCAAAGCGATGGCGTTGTCTAGCATCCTGTTGGAAAACCCCCATTCATTGTCATACCAAGCGATTACCTTAACAAGGTTGTCGTTTACATGAGTCTGAGTGCAATCGAAGGTTGCGCTGGCAGGGTTATGGTTAAAATCAATTGAGACCAACGGTTCCTGGTTGATTTGTAATATGCTGCCTTTTGATCGTGTGGCTGCTTTCATCATTACCTCGTTAATCTCGCCAGCGCTGGTTTTTCGTGCTGCGGTAAATGTAAAGTCAATAACGGATACGTTAACCACAGGGACCCGAATCGCCATGCCGTCAAGCTTACCGGCTAACTCTGGGAGTACTAAACCTACTGCCGCCGCTGCACCAGTTTTTGTCGGGATCATTGATTGTGTTGCTGAGCGAGCGCGTCGTAAATCTGTATGGTAGACATCAGTAAGCGCCTGATCATTTGTGATGGAATGTATTGTTGTCATTAACCCCTGCTTAATTCCAATGGCATCGTGAATCGGTTTTGCGATGGGGGCGAGGCAGTTTGTTGTGCAGGAAGCGTTTGATATCACCACATGTTTTTTATTTAATAATTCATCATTAACACCATACACAATCGTTGCATCTGCACCTTCAGATGGGGCAGATACTATGACCTTGGTCGCTCCTGCTGTTACATGTGCGGCGGCATCATCGCGTTTAGTGAAAAGCCCCGTACATTCAAACACTAGATCAACATGTAGTGCTTTCCACGGTAAAGCAGTGGGATCTTTTTCTGACAAAATGGCAATAGAGTCTCCGTTAATAGTCATCGAGCCTTCTTGGTAGCTCACTGAGCCAGGAAACCTTCCGTGAACGGTGTCATAACGAAAGAGGTGGGTGTTAACGTCACCTTTGCCTAAATCATTTATGGCAACAACTTGTAGCCTATCCCTGTATCCGTTTTCATAAAGCGCGCGTAGAGTGTTTCTACCGATGCGGCCAAAACCATTGATGGCAATACGAATAGTCATAGACATGTCTCCGGAAGGTGGTGTAGTTGTCCTAAAGTGATTGATAGCCCTAAAGTGATTAATAAATAATAGCCAATAATTCCTAAATACGGCTTGTTTCACCAAGATTGATATTGTCTAAGTCCTTCGAAGATGTAGGTAAATGGCTATAAAAGTGATTGAAATCATCGTCAAAGTTGTTGTTTTGGTTGACAAAAACCGGATAGAAGAAGAAAGCGCTGACTCTAAGGCTAATTATTGCTATAAACCTATTGTATACCAATGGACAAGTGAGTAGATGACACCTACTATCGGTCGCTTGCCCTTGATAATAGGCTCGATATTCTTCGGATTTTATGTATGTTTTTTACTGATAATCATAGCCAGTTTTTTAAGCCGCTCACGAGCAAGTACCGAGAAGTGCTAATAGAGTGTTTGCGGTTATTTTACCTGCGTTTATATAGCACTTTGGCAGATTACGGACATGGGGTAGACCGCAACCAGTTGCTGGATACTTTTCAAGAGGCGATAACACGTGCGCCAATATTGGAAAGTGATGATGAAGAGGAAGGGATTAGCCGGTTTCGCAATGAGCGTGAGCTAGCTGTATGGATTTTGAACACACTAATTGAATATGGTTGGCTTGAGCGCCAGATGGATGAGGCAACGCTGAAAAGCACCTTCGGTTTTACCAGGCAAGGCCGAGTGTTTACCCAGCCATTTATCGATATCGATACCTCCCGTATTAGAACGAGGCATAGAAACACCCGTAATACTCGAAATGCTCTTCATGCCTTTCTTGATATGGGTGATGTACATGATCTGTTAGATGCCTATGAGTATTCTGAGCGTATTATCAGTGACTTTACTGATGTTATTTCAGAGTTGGATGAGCGAAAGCGCGAGTTAGTGAAAGAAGTTGAGGCTCATGCATTGGTCGAGAAAGCTAGTGATGAGTTTTTTGATTTTATGGAGAAACGTTTTCAGCCTGATATCGCGGTTCGTTTATCTGCTGATAGCGTGGAAAAACATCGAGAAGAAATCGCAAATACCATCGCAAAAATACGTCGTAAACGAAAGCAGTTCAAAGCAGATGCTGAACGTAAACTACGCCAGATATTTCCAGATGGTGTTGTTGCGATAAATCAGTCTTATCTCTATTTTGTCTTGGATACGATTGAGAGCCGTTTGAAAAATGCTTGCGATATTATGCTCCCCTCGTTACGAAAGGCGTTGCAAAGCTTTACACAGCGAGCAGATATTATTATTCGTCAGATGAGTTTTTTAAGCCAGCAAAGAAATGATGACCTGGTGTCGGTGTGCCAGACACTGACTGCGTTACCAGAAAATGAACAGGTTGCATTGTTGGATGTGACTGCTGGGTTGATGGAAACCGTCAGCGTTGGTTTTGTGGACCCTGCACATATCAAACTTACAGAAGAGCGCGAAAAACGTATCGTTAACACCTCGGTTAATGAACCTGTTTTGTTGGATAAAGAAGCTAGAAAACAGCTATATGTACAACAGATTGTTGATAAAGCATTTTCGATTAATGATAAGGATACTCGCGCGTATTTGATCGAGGCTATTGGTAAGGGTAAACGCGTCAGCACTCGGCATTTACCAATTCTGACAGCGGATGATTTATTAAGCGCTGTTCATGCTATTGAGGTGGGCAGTGTTAATAATTTACATACAGAATATCTGTTTCGAATAGAAGGTCCCCTTGATGTCATCGATAATGGCATTGATGGGTATATCAAAAAGTCGGATGAATATTATATTGAATTGGTTGAACGAGGGTAATTGCTAGTGTTGACGTCCATTGATAAACAACTAGAAAAAAATGGTATCAGTACCACTGAGCTGAGTGAATTACTAATACGGCTAATGGATTATGGCGTATTGTGCCGTGATGAAAGTCAGAGAGAGCAATTGCTTTATGATCGCTATTTGCGCTTAGAAAATCTGGTGAATGATTATCTGAGTATGCTTCGTATTCGAGTACAACATGATACACGATTTCAATTTATACGATTGTATCCTCCCGGAAGTGAAGTTCCTGGTATGGTCGATGAAAACGATCCGCCGTTCAAATCCGGCATGCGATCACGATTAAGTAAAAGTGAAGTGGAATTGGTATTGGTGTTGCGTAGCCAATATGAAAAGTCGCTTCGTGAAGGGCAGGTGGATGAAAATGGCTGTGCGACATTATCGTTGGAAGCACTAAATATCGCGCTAAAGAACTTATTAAAGAAAACACTTCCAAATAATATAACGCAGCGTAAAGATCTATTTCGTAGTTTAAAGCAATTGCGTTTGATTCAGTATCGTAAAGAAGAAGATATCGAAAGCGGTGAAGCTTGGATAAGAGTTCGACCAATGATTGTTAGTTATGTAAGTGACCAGGTGTTGGATTCATTACAGCCGTTGGTTGAGGGTGGGGTCGTTGCATCCGATGTAGCAGAAGACGTTGATGTTATTGAATCACAATTGAAAGATACCGAGAGCTAAGTATTTCATGTTTTTAAAGAAATTTATTTATGTCAATTGGGGGGGGATTCCCAATCAAGAATTTGAATACGGGCCGGTGAATTTGTTATCCGGCGGAAACGGTTCCGGTAAGACAACGGCCGCAGATGCGTTGCAAACGATTATGACGGCTGCTCATGATACCTTGTTTTCTTATAACCCAGGGCAAGAAGAGACAAGCCAGCGAGGTCGCAGCGGTAAACAAATGCGAACCTTGGAATCCTACGTGTTGGGTTGCGATGACGGTAGCTATGCAAGGCCTTGGGTTACCGATGGATATATCGCTGCGGTGTTTCACCCAACAGAAGGTGAAAGCGCAGAACCTTTTACTGCCATCATAGCAAACCGGGCTTTTTTGGAAACAGTAGGCAGTCAGCGACAGGCGAAGCTTGATAGCACATTGTTTATGATTGTTACTAACGAACAGTTAACGATCGATCACTTTGTGAAAAGTTACGATGATGGCAAACATGTCGTCCCTATCACTGAAATATATTCGTTGCTGGGTCGGGAAGTTGGTAAGAAATCGGTAGAAAAATACGATACCAAGAAATCCTATTTGGCACGGTTATATGCTGTTTTGCGTGGTATTAACGGTCGAGTTACTGACCGAGAAGCGATGAATGCTGCAAAGGCTTTTTCGGGTTTTATGGCCTATAAGCCTAATAAAAAAGGCATCCATTCCTTTGTTGCTAATGAGGTGTTAGAGAAAAAAGACCTTGGTGAAGCTATTCGCTCTGTTTCTGGTTTAATGAAAAATGTTCATGCCATGGAAGGTGATGCACGTAAGCTGAAAGAAAGTATCGATATCTTAAGCCATGCACAGCTACAGGGTCAGATTTATGTTGAACGTTGGATTGAATGGCAAGAACATACCTATATTTATGCAAAAGCCTGTTATCTAGCAGAACAAAAAAATTATCTTGATGAAAAACAAAAGCAACAAACGTTACGAAATGAGTTTGAAGAGGTTGAACGGGAAATATCGGTTAATGATGGACGACTTCGTGATATTCAACTGATTGTTGATGAGCTCAATGCAAAGCGATTGGGCGTGCCTGCACTAAGAGACAAAGACCACTATGAGCAGTTAGTGGTAGAAAGCAATAAACGGTTGCAACAATTACAAGGGCCGGTTTACGCTCAAGATTCCCAATTAAGGGCCAATGCACAAGCATCAGAGGCTATTCAGCAGCATTTGACAAAATCAAATTTGGCCCTAGACATGATCGGGTTTAGTCAAAAGTCGTTAAAAAAGAATTTGATTTTGGTGTCTGGCGGTAAAAGTCAGACGTTGCCTGATATGACGTACCTATTTAATGTTGATTGGGTTGACGGCGCACAGTCTGAACAATTGCTCGATGATGTAGTAAAGCTTCAACAGCAACATGTACAACTGGTTAATGCGTTAAGTGGTCGAGAGGACCGAGAAGATGGTGTAAGCCTTCGTGATGGCGTCGCCAATCTTCGTGAGCGTCAGAATACGCAAAAAGTACAATACGAAAAACAAGCAGAAAAAAAGCAATTAGAAATAACGTCGCTAGAGACACAGCAGGCAAGCTATCCGCCTTATGTTGTTGTAGCACTACAGGCTATTCGTAAACAATGCCCCGAAGCAGATGCTCGAGTATTATGTGATTATGTTGAAGTAATGGATGCTGAGTGGCAGTCAGCAATTGAAGGGTATATTGGTGGCGCGCGTTTTTCCATCATTGTAGCGTCTGCTTATGAAGCTCAAGCGATTACTATTGTTCGTTCCTTGGGGGGGCGAAATAACAAGGCTAGAGTTATACAGGGCGAAAAGGCTCAAAAGGATTATCAAAAGTTACGACAAAATCTACCAAAGAATTCCGTGGTTAATGTGATGGAATTCTCTCATAAAACCGCTGAATATTATCTTTGCGCAAGTTATGGAACTGTTGAGAGAGTTGAGGATGCTGAAACGTTACGTTTTACTCGTCGTGGCGTGACTCGTGGCGGTATGGGATCTGGTTCGTACAGTATGTACCGTTGTGATGTTCCAGATAGTGAACTTGTATTTGGCCAAGGAGCTAGAGAGCGTGCGTTGCTTGCTAAACGTAATGAGCTTGATGATATATGGCGACAAGCACAAGCAGCAAGTGATGCAGTTACTGAGACGCAGTTGTTATTAACGGCAATAGACCGCATAAAACACGTACAAATCGGTGATTTGGTACAAACGTCTGTTGAGTCTCAACGTTCTCTAAAGTCTGCTGAAGAGAAGCTGCAACAACTGGATTTAACGGAATTTGATGATCTTGAATCTGAGCTAAAAGAAGCGGAATCGAGACGAGCTGAACTTAATTCCCAACAAAAGAAAACGCTTAAACGTACGGGTGGTTTGCAAAATAAGCTAGAAGCGATAGAACGAAGCATTAAGATGGTTACGGATCGTAAAGAAGAAACCCTGCAAGTAGCCGATGAAAAAGAGCTGGTTTTACAACAAATATCTCCAGTCTGGCCTGATTACCCGTTGGAAGAACGGTTAGCTCATGCAGATCAAACCGCGGAATCTACAAATTGTGAACATCTTCAGAATCAGCTGAATGAATATGAAAATGAATTACGTAAACTCATTGGTCAACTAGAAGTGGCTGTGCGTGAACACAATACTCGTTGCCAACCTAATGACGGAATTATGTTTCAGCGGGATTATGATAACGATATAACGCGTAAAATGTTTTCCCGTGTGTGTCAATTACAAAAAGAATTGGATAATATTCATAATCGACTTAAAAACAATATTCTAGTGGAAAAGCACGACAAACTCATTGATCTTAAAATTGCTTTTAATACCGCGTTTGTTACTAATTTATGCCACTCTATTTATCAAGCCATCAACGATGGTATGCGAGTACTTGATGAGTTAAATGAAGAGTTGCAGAACCATTGTTTTGGTGCGGATCAAGAAACCTATCGTTTTGGTAGTGAATGGGTGCCTGAGTTTAAGGAATATCAGCGCTTCTTTAAGGAGATAATTGATCAACCTCAGCTAGGGGACGGGGTTAGTCTTGATGAGATTGATTTGTCGCCTCGTAGCATGAAAGTTCGCGATAATATGATGGATATGTTGCTGGATGATGATGAGCAAAAGGCACTACGAGAGCTAGAACGTATATCAGACTATCGGAATTATCGAAAATACGAAATCTATAAGAAACCGAAAGATAAAGCAGATATACCCCTTAGCCAATATGGAACAGGTAGTGGAGGGCAGTCAGAAACTCCATTTTATATTATACGTTCCGCCGCGGTGACATCAGCATTTAGATTTAAAGAAGGTAATAGTCATTTACGCATGGTTTTGGTGGATGAAGCATTCTCTCGGATGGATGAAACCCGTTCAAAAGAGGTGATCAACTACCTGACCAAGCAGTTGGGTTTACAGTTGGTCTTTATCATGCCTTCTAGTAAGTCAGGTCCGTTTTTAGAATTGATCAATAATCAGTTTGTGTTCGCAAAATGCCCTTCTGAATCAGCGGAAGGAGAATTGAAAACGCAGGTTCATGTTGACCGACAAGAATTTAATCAAGATAAAGTCCAAGCACTGTGGGATAGTCATAAAACGACTATACATCAGCAGGCTGCTTTAGATTTTATGGAGGAATTTGTAGAGTAGCATTTTTTAAAACCGTAATAGTGTCAGAAAATATAAAAGTAGGGGATGTAGAATGAGCACTTTAGTAACTTACGAAAAAGATGAAAATGTAGCAATTATTACCCTTGATGATGGAAAAGCTAACGCTGTTTCTCATCAAGTAATCGATGAGCTTAACGCTGCATTGGATAAAGCAGAAGCGGACAAAGCGACTGTTTTATTAACGGGTCGAGAAGGTAAGTTCTCTGCTGGGTTTGATCTTTCGGTGATGAAAGAAGGAGGCCCAGAGGCTGTAGGGATGTTGGTTGGAGCAGGCGCGCGCCTATCACAACGTTTGTTGACGTTTCCTAGTCCCGTGATCATAGCTTGTAATGGACATAGCTTGGCGATGGGAGCTTTAATGCTGTTATCAGTGGATTATCGCATTGGTGTGTCTGGAAAATACAAATTAGGTTTGAATGAAGTGGCTATTGGTATGACGATGCCGTATTTTGGCGTTGAACTGGCACGAGGGCGTCTGACGCCTTCATTTTTTGGTCGAAGCGTTAGTAATGCTGAAATATTTTCACCTGAAGATGCTATGGCTGCAGGTTTTTTGGATAAGGTTGTTCCAGAAGATCAGCTTTTAACGGTAGCGTTAGCTGGCGCGAAAATGATGTCGCAATTAAACCTAACAGCACATCACAATACTAAATTGCGTGTACGAGATCAGTTGCTTGTGTTGGTCGATGAGGCCATAAAAAAGGAATTCTAATCTTTTTGGGTTTAGGCCTTTTTAGATCAGACTGAGATAACAAGAGCTTTATCTACATTGACCATTGACGTAATGGGTTTTGTAGATAAAGCAGCGATGCTGAACTCACGTTGTTATTAGGCTGGTCAATGTTAAATATTAATGCAATCATCTTAGGTTTGCGTCGACAATGATCTTTTTGGTTTCGTGTTAATAACATTGAGAAATGGTTGCTTTGATCAGATATTACCAAGTCAAAGTGTTGTTGTTGTGTGCAGCCAGTGCTACGTACCCATATTTTCGCAACATCATTTCCGAGTTTAATAGCATAGATGGGTTCATTGTTGGGATCTATCGTGATGTTGTTGGCGGTACTGTTTAGCGCAAAGAAAAATAAACCTGCCATAAGAATCACACTAAGATTGGTTTTCATGAGATCACCATTGTTCTTATCAAAAGAATAAAATGAGCGACGCTGCGACCCTTGGGGTAGGGTCGCAGCGTCGCGTGGTAGCGTTATTTGTTACGTTGCATTTTTAGTTTTTTTAGCCCTCGCTTTATTCCTAGCAGTGACGCTAGTGATAAAAGAAATAACGGGGTTTGACTACCGCCACTGCCACCGCCGCTGTTTGAATTGCTTGATGCGTCAGCACTTGGTTCTGTTGAACGGCTAAATGTGACGTTACGTACCGAGGCTTTAGCTCCGGTGCTGTTGCCCGTTTTCTTTTCGTATGTCCAAGATATTCTGTGTTTACCTTTTGATATTTGAGTTGTTAAATGGTTTGTAGAGCGTGAGTTTGAAGTGATGGATTTAATGACGACACCATCAACGGAATAAGAGAGAGAGTTGCCCTCAGCGTCACCCTCAAGCTCAAAATCAAACTCTAGCGTTCCAGGACCTTCCACATCGGTAGCGATTGTCGAGTCGTCATTCTCGGCGATTCCACTACAATCCAGTTCAAAACCTAAATCATTCTCAATATCTGACCAGGGCTGTTCAGACTCTTGATACCAATCCATATCATCGTAGTCATTCTCGTCGGTGATAAGATCTAGCGTAAAACCAATTAGCGCAGTTTTGTAATCTTCGTTATTGATGGTGACTGTCAGGTATCCAAATTCAGTACCTTCATCTCTTGCCGTATAGGTCACGTTTAACTTACATTCGGATTCTGGGTCTAACGTGGTGTTGCAGGTGTTTTCTTCAATATTGAAACTTGGATTGCTGAGGTGAACATTCTCGATAGAAATTACTGTGCCGGTATCGTTAATGATGTACAACTCGTCAGTAACAGCCTCTCCATCAAAACTTAAGAAATCCATAAATTGTGGAATACCGAATGGTCCATCAGAATACTCATCAAGGTCATCAAGGTCATTTAGCTCGTCATCCAGTTCGCCATCAAATCCATCATCGAATTCATCCGGTGCACCTGGTTCAATAGGGTCGTTTGGTTCTACTGGATCTGTTGGATTTCCCGGATCAGTGCTCGGCCCATTTTTTGTTGCTTCAATCCACGTAAGATAGCTGGCTACATTGGTATAAACACCAAAGAAATTTGCTTGAGCGCACCCAACACCAAAGCTAACTACGCCGGCCTGAAACCATTGGTTGTCTTTTTGGAAAACTAATGGTCCGCCGCTATCACCTTGGCAAGAGTCCTTACCCCCATCGGCAAGCCCGGCACAAATCATGTTATCGGTTATATCTATGTTTTCTGATTGGTAGTTGGTTTTACATGTATTGTGATCTGCAAGAGGAACCTGGACTTCATGTAGAATATTGGGGAAATCTTCACCCGTTGTTGATCGATTTCCCCAGCCCATAACTCGTAATGTGTCGCCGGTTTTAAACGAAGACATTAATTCGGGAGTTGCTAAGGCAACAGGTATTTTTTCTACGGGGGAGCTGAGTTTTAGGATGGCAATATCATTATCATCGCCATAATCTTTGTGGTAACTAATTTGGCTGATTGTGCGTGTGACTTCTTGTTGGCTCTTAGTGGTGAGATCAAATTCACTTATGACGACTTGTAAATCATCTGCTTTGTCTTCGTTTACGCAGTGTGCCGCTGTGAGTATCCATTGGTTTGATATTAGGCTGGCTCCACAGAAGTGTTGACCATCTTTGCTTTGCAAAGATACCATCCAAGGGTAGGTATCTGGTGTTGATTCTGCACCGCCAATGATTCGTACTGTTGGCATGCTGTATGCGCTAGTAGAGATAACGGCTGCTGTTGCAATTGCAAGAGGGCGTAGAGTTAGGTTTCGTTTGAGGCTAGGGTTCAGGTTCATTATTCTTCTCCTGGATCATTCGCATTAAGAGGGAAATATTCCCTCTCGTTGGATTTATAATATGTGGGAATATATCCCACATCAAGGGGTCTTGTGTGAAATGTGAGCGAAATCACGGAGGTATTAGAGGGTTGTTTCTAACTAGTTGATTTTTTTGATAAAAAGAAAGCAATAAAAAAGGCACGTTAAGGTGCCTTTTTTATTGCTTGAACTGTTCAGCCCTCATGCGGAGAGCGTTTAGGGGGCCTAAACAACGGTTCGTTAAGCAACGTTTGTTTCTTCTCCTTCTGTTCTAGCGACAATTACGGCACAACATGAATCACTAAATACATTTACGGAGGTTCTAAACATATCCAATATTCGATCAGTGACCAGCAATAATCCAATCCCTTCGGCTGGCAACCCTATTGCTCCCAATATAACGGCAATAGCTACAAGGCTGGCAGATGGGATACCGGCAACACCAATGGATGTTAATAAGGCAACCAATACAATAGTAAACTGTACGGTTATAGATAAGTCCAATCCATAGGCCTGGGCAATAAACATCGCAGCGACACACTCATAAAGTGCCGTGCCGTCCATGTTGATAGTAGCACCAAGGGGTAATACAAAGCTGCTGGTTCGATTTGAAACTCCCGCATTTTTTTCGATACACTCTAAGGTTAATGGTAATGTGGCGGATGATGAGGCTGTCGAAAATGCTGTAAGCATTGCCGGAGACATCGCTTTGATATGTTTAATTGGTGTGACCTTACCGATTACCTTTAAAAGCACTGGTAAAGTAATAAAGGCATGGATAAATAACGCAGCGATTACAGTAAAGAAAAACACCAGCATGGGCAGTAATGCATCAAAGCCGGTTTTTGCTACCGTTTTTGCGACAAGGCCAAATACTCCAATAGGCGCAAATTTCATTACGAACATAGTGATGCCCATCATGGTTTGAAATACACCTTCCCATAGATTTTTAAGCGGTTCGCTGTGTTTGGGCTCAAGCCGCATCATAAAGACTGCAAATAATATGGCAAAGAATATCAGGCCTAACATTTGGCCTTCTGCTGCTGCGTGGACAATGTTAGTGGGCACCATACGTAAAAAGACTTTTGCTATATCACCGCCACTTTTACCTTCAACCTTCTTTAAAGTTTCTTCAGTGTCGGCACTGAGCCCTAAAACTTCAGCTCCTGGTTTACCGTCGATAATGCCGGGCTCAACGATATTAACTACTGCTAATCCAACTAAAATGGCAACAAGGCTAGAAAGCATATAAAAGCTAAGGGTTTTTGCACCTAATCGACCCAGTCCTTCGGATGAGCCTAGTCCTGCAATACCGGAGATGATAGAAGCCATAATGAGCGGTACAATGATCATTTTTAGACCATTGAGAAACAGTGTGCCGACAAAATCAAACATGGCATAAAAAGTTACGCCAAAAATGCTGGTTTCGAGGCCTGCTGCGTAACCGGCAATACCAGCGAGAATTATGGCACCGAGAATCTGCCAATGAAGTTTGATTTTGGGCATTGTTGTTCCTTGAAATAGGGTAATATAAAATTTATTGATTTATTTTTGATTCTTTAGAAGGAAGTATACCGACTTCCTTTAACGTAACAACCTTTGACCAGCCCATACTATGCCCGGTGAATTATGAGAAACAACATGAACTCACAGTTTGACTATCCGTTACCCGTTCTTGGGTTTGTTGCATATTGCAGTAATACGGGAAAAACAACTTTACTTAAGCAGGTCATTTCATTACTTAAAAACAAAGGTGTGCGTGTAGGAATTGTTAAACATTGCCATCATGAAATTCAAATTGATAAGCCGGGTAAAGATAGTTATGAGTTGAGAAAGGCGGGGGCAGAGCAGGCGATACTGGCATCATCCAATGGTTGGGCGTTAATGATGGAAAACGAAGTCCCAGCGTATCCAAAATTGGAGTATCTGCTGGAAAGAATGGATACTGAAATGTTAGACGTGGTTTTATTGGAAGGCTTTAGGCAAGGTTTAGTTCCTAAAGTAGAGGTTTCTAGGGCAGAGTTAAATACGCCGCTATTGTGCGAATCTGTTGATAGCCCTGAGCTTGCACGTTCGGTTGTGGCACTTGTGACTGATGCTGACGATCTGATTGAAAGAGCTCTGAAACGGGAACAAGAGGGCATGTCGGTTTTACCGCTTAACCACCCCCAAGAGGTTGTGGTGTTTATCGAACGTTGGATTGAGCGATACCATTCATATCATGAAAGCATGTGATTTTTATTGAATGTCTGTTATTGGTAGTGAGAAGTGAAATCGACTGCCTTCGTTTTCAAGTCGTTCGTATCCAATTGTGCCGCCGTGGGATTCGATAATGCTTTTGCAAATCGCTAGCCCTAAGCCTGTACTACTTTCGCCACCCGTCGGTCTTGCACTTAGTTGGCTAAATGCGTCAAATAACAACGTTTGTTCATCCTCATTTACACCGGGCCCTTGATCACACACACTAATGATAACCGTGTCTTTTCTTGCTTCAGTTTTAACGGTGACAGTAGAGCCTTGTGGTGAGAATTTAAGTGCATTAGACATGAAATTATCAACAACTTGTGCGACACGCTTGTGATCGATAGGTAAAACATTGCTGTCTTTGAAATCGGTGATTATGGCAATATTTTTCTCCGCAGAGCGTAGTTTTATCATCTCAATGCGCTCATTGATGATACGCTCAATTGGACTAAGCTCTTTTTCCATCACGATTTCTTTGCCTTCCAAGCGTGAAATTTCCAAAATGTCGGTAAGCAGCTCTAATAACCCACCACAGCTAAGTTCTACCATTTTAAGGTATTCTTCCATGCGTTCTGGCGTAGGGTTGCTGGATATCGCACGTTTCACAATACGATCGATAATCCCAAGGGGATTGCGGATATCGTGAGCAGCCATTCCCATTAAGAAGTTCTTTTGATTATTTAAGGCTTTTAGGTGTGCAAAGTGATCTAGAGTTTCCGCATTTTTGTTGATGCGACAGGTGAACTCTTCTTGGATAAAAGGTTTAACGATAAAGTCATCCGCACCGTGTTTAATAAATTGAGCGGAGATGGAGCTGCCCCCTTGGGACGAAACGCCAATGATCGCCATGCTCTCTTTTGTGCGGGTTTGGCGTATGGTTTTAGTTAGTTCAAAACCGTCCATTCCGTCCATGTGGCAGTCGGTGATAGTGATAGATACATCAGGGTTATCTTCTAACGCACCCAATGCGGCCAAACCGCTCTCGGCCTCAATTACTTGATAACACTGTGTGAGTAATAACCGTTTCATTTGGCGGCGAGCGGTGATGGAATCATCAACAACCAATACCTTTATGTTGCGGTTGCACTCAAAGCGATGAATGGCGTCAACCACGTAATCAATGTTGTATTGACCTGTTTTAAGGACGTAATCTGAAACACCTTTACTGAATATGTCTTCTCGAAGGCCTTCGCTTAGTTGCCCGGTGAACACGATGCTGGGAATTTTGTATTCTGAGGTTAATTCTACAGCTTCACCATTGGGGGCGTCAGGGAGATTTAGGTCTACAATGGCGGCAAAAAAGATATCTGCATTTTCTTCCAAAAGGGCCCTTGCATCGGCGAGTGTCGGAGCGATGATGCTGTCGTAATGATGGCGGTGCTTTAAAGTACCTGCTACTAGCGATGCAAAGGATTTGGAATCTTCAATCAGAAGTACTTTTTTGACATTGTGACTTTCCTAGCAAACGGATTTATAACGTTAAAATTTAGTATAGACGTTAGGAGAGTAAATAATAACTTTTCATCTGCGGGGCAGGGTGATATGGTTTTTTTAGAGTTTTGATACGTATTTTGAGGCCTTATGACAATAAAAATAACAAAAGACCGGTTTACACCCGCAGAATGGCAATCGCTGCTGTATGCGCCCCTAATTATCTTTAATATCGTTGCTGGAGCGGATGGTCGAATTGATCAAAAAGAAGTCGCAGCCTTCAAGAAATTATTGGTAGAGGGGTTGTTATCGGACATCCAATTGATGAAGCTGGTAACTAACGATTTGCTCCAGGATCTAGAGAGCCTCACGAGTGAGGTTTTTGCTGGGAAGATGGATCCAAATCAATGCATGGAATCTATACGCAACGCAGTAGATACAGAGTTAACACAAGAAGAAGCCCTAGCGTTTAAATTGGCTTTGCTATCTATTGGAAAAAAGATAGCAAAGGCCTCTGGTGGTTTCTTAGGGTTGGGAAATCGTATCTGTTTGTCAGAGAAGCAAGCGATGGTGACCTTGGCTGCCGCTCTTCATGTAATTAATATCCCTGAAGGCAATGGGTAGCGCTGATTAGGCGGCGTAGGTGTTGTCCAAATAGTTAAGAATCTGCTTGGACTCAAATAGCTCTAATTCTGTATTAGGATCAACCAAGAATGGTACTTGAACGTTTCCGTGTTGCTTAAAGAAGGCGTCACGCTTGGAGTTTGGTAAGGGTTTGTATTTTTTCAGACTCATGCGGAAGTTGGCTGGGCCCATATCAGCTCGTTGTTGCTTTCCTAGGTTGATCAAGGTGTAGGGAATGCCATATTCACAAAGGCGCTCCCTAACGAGACGGGTATAAGGGCTTGATTCAAAGCTATATAAGGTTAATGGTTCTGCGGCTGGTTTTGCGAGGTGGTATTGAGTACCTGAGCCGTTGCGAAGAGTGGTAGCTATTCGTGATGCAATCGCGTTTTGGATACCGGAGGACAACTTAGAAGGAACATTGGTATCTCGATATTCCTTAAATAGATAGCTGACAATGCTGTCTTGGCCACTAATCTGTTTGCTGGTATTTGGGTCGATTAGAAACGGAACCAATGGGGTTCCAGAGATTTCTTTCAGTGTGGCGATGACCTCTTTATTGCCTTCAGGGCAAGGGATAATGTTCACATCCAAATTTAGCTCTGTAAGCGCTTCTCTGACGAAACGGCAGTCTGGGCACCCCTCTCTGTCATATAGAGTCAGTAACTTTTCAGGCTCTGCCGTATTGCGTTTTGTAGATGTACCTCTCCAAGAGCGTACGCTAGATGCAAGCACAGAGGTTAAAACGTCGACTGTATGGCCCATAGCAACTTCCTTCGTTATTTTTGGCTGAGTGTCCTTAAGCGTGCCTATTCTACCAATAGTCTTAACAAATGTCAGTGATCCAAAAGGGGTTGTTGGTTTTGGGTGGTTTTTAATTTTATGTGACCTAACACTTTGAAATGGTTACAAAAACTACACATATAGTAAACTTGGTTGATTTGTGTTCTGTTGGTTAGTGCGTTAGAATTCGCGCCCGCTATATTGGGTCCTATTTCCGTTTGATTAATTAACCAAAGAGAAACACGATGTTTGAGTTTCGACTACAAAAAGTCTCAAGTTACAAAAATGATCTGCTTTCTGGTCTAACCGTGGCGCTGGCGTTGGTGCCAGAAGCTGTGGCTTTTGCCTTTGTAGCGGGAGTTGAGCCTCTCGTTGGTTTGTATGCGGCCTTTATGGTTGGTTTGATTACGGCTTGTATTGGCGGCCGCCCAGGGATGATTTCTGGTGCCACAGGTGCCTTAGCAGTTGTGATGGTAGCTCTGGTCGCTGACCATGGAGTTGAGTACTTATTCGCAACCGTCGTGCTAATGGGTATATTGCAGATATCTGCTGGTGTTTTAAAACTCGGTAAATTTATTCGAATCGTTCCACACCCTGTTATGTTGGGGTTTGTAAACGGCTTAGCAATTGTTATCTTTTTAGCTCAGCTAAGTCAGTTTGGTGAAAATGGCGAACCTGGCTGGTTAACAGGAACCGGCATGGAAGGCAGTGTTATTGATATAGCCTGGTTGGAAGGTACGGCTCTATGGATTATGTTGGGGTTAGTGGGTCTTACCATGGCAATCATTCGATTTTTACCGATGATTACTACAGCAGTCCCTTCAGCCTTGGTAGCTATTGTGGCGGTTACATTGATTGTAATTGGCTTTGATGTTGATACACGTGTTGTAGGAGATGTGTCAACGATTGCTGGAGGTTTGCCAAGTTTCCATATTCCTTCTGTACCCTTTAACTTTGAAACGCTTTCCATTATTTTCCCTTATGCTGCGATATTGGCGGCAATAGGTTTGATCGAATCTTTGCTTACATTGCGTTTAGTCGATGAACTTACTGAAACTCGTGGTCGCGGCAATAAAGAATGTATCGGTCAGGGCGTTGCAAATACGGTAACAGGTATGTTTGGTGGAATGGGCGGTTGTGCGATGATCGGACAGAGCATGATCAACGTGAACTCTGGAGGGCGAGGGAGGTTGTCGGGTATCACCGCAGCGGTTAGTTTGCTGTTATTTATATTAGTTGGCTCTTCTTTAATCGAAGCTATCCCTCTCGCTGCGCTGGTGGGAGTTATGTTTATTGTTGTTATAGGAACGTTTGAGTGGAGTAGCTTTCGTATCCTTAAGAAAATCCCAAAACACGATGCATTTGTGATTATTTTGGTTTCCGGCGTCACCGTAGCTTCAGATCTAGCGATTGCCGTAGTAGTGGGAGTGATTGTTTCGGCGCTGGTGTTTGCTTGGGAACACGCTAAACATGTTGAGATTAAAAAGAGCGAAGATCCATGTGGTTCAACGGTTTACAGTTTAACTGGCCCATTATTTTTTGGCTCTACTATTGAATTTTCTGAGCAGTTTACACCAGCAGATGATAACGATGATGTGATCATTGATTTTGCCGGTTCTCGTGTATACGATCACTCTGGGTTAGAAGCTATTGATGCTTTGGCGGTACGTTATGTTAAGGCAGGCAAGCAACTCCATCTTCGTCACTTAAGTTCTGAATGCCGATTGTTACTTAAACAGGCAGGGGATATGGTAGAGGTGAATGTTATGGAAGATCCTAAATATTCGGTGGCAGATAATGCGTTGGCTTAGTATTTGTTACGTGCTCTAGAGACGAGCATAAATAGCCCTGTAATAGCTCTTTAGTAGCGTTTTAATAGCTATGAGGGATATTGCGGGGCTTTGTTATTTCTGGCTTCATTTCATATAGTGCCTATTGGTTCTTAATTGCTAGAAAATATTAGCCCGTAAATAGCACAAACAGAAGAACCGAGAGTATAACAACTGTCATTACCCAGCGGCTTTGTTGGCAGCGCTTGCAATGTTTTTTTGTGGAGTGCATCGTTTTATGGTTCACGGCATAATAATAAATAGATAGTAGAATTGTAGTTCAAAAAGGAGAGCTCTATCGTGTCAAAAGCAAGAGAAAAACATGCAGAGCGTTTAGAGGCGCTTTCACTTTTAGGTAAAGATTTAACTCGGCGTTCGCGAGCACATTGTGAATTATGTGATGCTCATGGGATAAAACTTGCTCCTTACGAAGTAAAGCCGGCCCAAGAAGCCCCCGATATAGAACATACAGTATTTGCTTGTGAATTCTGTATTGGTCAACTATTAAAGCCTAAAACGTTTTCGACTGATCATTGGCGGTGTTTGAATACATCGGTTTGGAGCGAAATTGCTCCAGTTCAGATTGTTGCCGTTCGTGTTTTGAAGCACCTAGCTGTAAATGTTGAGTGGGCAGCTGACCTTTATGATCAATTGTATATTGCCCCCGAAATCGCACAACGGATTGATCAGGGGGAAATGTAATTGGGATTTTATGTAGTTATTCGTTATAAGTCTCTGGAGCCACGAATTCTCCGTTAATGGTTTCAATGATTGAGGCAAACTGTAGCGTTGTTTTATCCTGATAACTGTCACCAATGATTTGGATATTAAATGGCATTCCGTCTCTGTCTTTGCCGACGGGGGCAGATGTAGCTGGTAGTCCAAATACTGTCGCCAAAGCTATCCATGGCATATGGTCGGTATAGTGCCTTTCTTCTCCTCTGGCTATAACTTTTCTAAGAGCCATTATAGGGGAGTGATCATGGGGTATTGCTGTAAAAGGAACGACAGGGGTAAGAACAACATCATATTCAGAATAGAGCTGAGTGAATTTAGCTTTTAATCGCTCTCTGCGTTCATTCTTCTTTAGCCAGCCGAAGTGAGACTGGCCCGCCCCTCGAACAAAGTGCTCAAAGTGAGGGGGGAAGTTAATAAATTTAGCCAATTTACCAAGTAGCCCTGCTGAATGGGAGATGATTTGTTGTTGTAAGTCTTTTTGTGTAAGGCCCATGACGCCACCAAGCAAATTCAAATACAGCTCATAGACTTCTGTAAAGTTGAGCTGTTTGGGGCTTGCTTCAATGACCGTGACACCTTTTTCTCTGAGCTCATTGAATAGGGCTTTATAACGTGTAGCAAGGTCAGGTTCTATGGGGCAGAGTGGGTCATCTATCCAAGCCAGCACTTTGAAGGACTTTGGCGATTTTTTAGATGCTTTTGGCAGTCGTACTTGTAAAGCCGATTGTTCCTTTTTGCCATCTTTGACAAGAACATCGAGCATTAATTGTAAGTCTTTTACTGATCTTGCCATAGGACCGGCGACCGCTAAGTCTGGGGCTGATTGCGCTCCAGGGGGACCTGGAATATGACCTTTAAAAGGAATAATGCCGTATGAAGTTTTGTGTCCATAAATGCCACAGTAATGGCTAGGGGTTCGAATTGAACCGGCAATGTCTGAGCCTAGTTCAATAGGGGTGAGCCCTGCCGCAATGCTGTTGCGTTAACAAATAAAACCTTTAAATACAAAAGGTTATGACGGATAATTCACGGCATGACAATGCAAAGCAGAGATGGCAAGATCATGATCAAAAACCAGCCACAAT
>MAAB01029598.1_pt1 | contig 53403 bp, 50 predicted proteins | sample 1115991 | NCBI WGS metagenome assembly MAAB01 (sample SAMN04961124, study PRJNA320927) | seawater metagenome | isolation source: sample BD02T18 sea water enriched with oil for 18 days | place: USA:Gulf of Mexico | collected 2013-07-27 | reverse complement strand
TGTGATTTCAAACGGTCAGTGCAACACACTCTATTCTTAGTTAAAAAGAAAAGGAGTGTTAAAATGGTTCATCGTTCACGAATTAAATACACAACAGAGAAAATGACCTTAATATGGAATTGCTGGAAAGAGGGGCAATCTTTAAGAGGGATAGGCAGGCTATTTGATCGTCATTCTTCCTCAATTTATGGCCTCATTTCTCGAACTGGCGGCATTCGCCCACCAGAAAGAGTTCGCTCTAAACATTCTCTATCTTTAAGTGAAAGAGAAGAAATCTCCCGTGGTATCGCTTTACGCTTGTCATTACGAGCCATTGCAGCAAAGGTAGGTCGAGCACCATCGACGATTAGCCGAGAAGTAAAACGTAATGGTGGATTGGATAATTACCGCGCTACACTAGCAGACGAAGCTGCATGGGCAAAAGCATGTCGCCCAAAATGTTGTAAATTAGCAAGTAGCCCAAAGTTATGTAAAATAATTGGTGATAAGCTAAAAGATAAGTGGTCACCTGAGCAAATTGCAGGATGGCTGAAGCGCGAATACCCTAACAATGAGCACAACCACGTGTCGTACGAAACGATTTATAAAAGCTTATTCATACAAAGTAGAGGTGTGCTCAAAAAAGAGCTAACTCAGTACCTCAGAAGTAAAAGAACGATTAGACGCTCTAAACATGCAAGTCTAAAAGGTGATGGGTTAGGTCAAATTAACGATGCTATATCTATTCATGAAAGGCCGGCTTCTGTTGAAGATAGGGCGATTCCAGGTCACTGGGAAGGTGACTTAATTGCAGGCTCAAAAAATAGCTATATTGCAACATTAGTGGAACGACACTCTCGATACGTTATGTTGGCTAAAGTTTCAGGAAAAGACACGGAGTCCGTGATTAGTGCGCTTATAGAACAATCAAAAGAGTTGCCAAAGGAGTTATATAAATCATTAACTTGGGATAGAGGATGTGAAATATCTGGGCATCATAAGTTTACTTTAGCAACTGATATTAAAGTGTATTTATGTGATCCAAGCAGCCCTTGGCAGCGAGGTTCAAATGAAAATACCAATAGGTTATTAAGGGACTACCTTCCCAACAAGAGGAATTAAATTGCATTGCTGGCCACTTAAATGAGCGTCCGAGAAAAACGCTTGGATTTGAATCTCCAGCGCAACGATTTAGCCAGTGTGTTGCTGCGATCCATTGAATTCACCGCTTGAAGCGGAAGTTTGGATAAGTGCGTTGCTAGTTTCCGCTTTGTTTACAGAGCAGTCTTTATTATTTAGCAGTTTATTCAATAATTTTGTTACTTTTTCTTAACTCATACATCTATTAATTACACTTATTAGAAAATATGAGAGCAACATGAAACATACAAGCAAGATAATTACGCTCATACCCCTGATATTATTAGGGCTGTCAGGATGTAATGAATCATCCAAAAAAGAAACAATGTTAGACCCTGAACTTGTTGCACAAGGCAAAGAAATATTTCGCTTTGATACCTTTGGCGATGAGCAACTATGGACAGATACGTTGCAATTACACAATGTAGTTGCTGGCGCAGTTGATCCGGTAACGGCTTTATCAGTCGGCCTTAAAGTTGATTCTGAGGTATTACCTGCAGGCGTATTACAAACGGTAGATCTTACCGATCCCGCCACAACTATCACCTTATTAAAGCTCAATGCCGTTGTTGGATTACAAGGTGATGTTCAAGAAATTAATGGTAAAGATACTTTAGTGAGCCTTGGAACGACTTGTGCCTTGTGTCATTCAACGGTTGATGACTCGGTTGCGCCGGGCATAGGTAAACGATTAGATGGCTGGGCAAATAGAGATCTAAATCCGGGTGTTATTTTATCATTGTCACCAGCTTTACAAGATCAAGCGACGCAAGATGTACTGCTATCTTGGGGCGCTGGTAAGTATGATGCGTATTGGAATCAAGATGGCCTTAATGATCCTACCGTAATACCACCAGCCTATGGCTTAAAATACGTCGCATTAGCAACTTATACGGGTGAAGGAAGTATTTCATATTGGAATGCTTATGTTGCCGTGACACAAATGGGCGCACAAGGTAATTTTGTTGATGACAGGTTAGGACTCAATATTATGCACGATCCTGATTTACTTACCGATAAACTTCCTGCCTTAGAAGCTTATCAGTTCTCTTTAAATGCCCCCAAAGCCCCTCAAGGGAGCTTTGATAGTGACGCGGCGAACCGAGGTAAAATAGTCTTTAATAACCAAGGAAACTGTAGTGCTTGTCATAGCGGTGATAATTTTACCGATGCTGACACACAGCTTTATTATCCTGACGTAATTGGGACAGACCCCACGTTAGCTAGCAGAAGTCTCACCGGAAAATATCGTACTACGCCATTGGCAGGCGCATGGCAGCATCCGCCATATTTTCATGATGGTAGTGCTGCGACCTTACTTGATGTCGTTGAACATTATAATAATCACTTTGCTTTAGGGTTAATGCCGTCAGAAAAAGATGATTTAGTACAATATTTACTATCATTGTAAGTAGGCTCAATAAAAAATAAGCAATGCAAAGTAACTGAAACGTGATTTACAGGCGAATACATGACAGAAATTGACTCTCTAAAAACAACTGAAGACTACCAACTCATTAGGCATATTTTAGCGGGAAATATTAATGCTTATGAAGTTGTCATACGTCGGTATAACCAGCTTATGTTTCGCATAGCCAAAGGTCTTTTTGCTGATGATGATGAGGCGATGGATATTGTGCAAGAAGCGCACATTACGGCTTATCAAAAACTTGCCTCCTTTAAGGGACCAACAGGTTTTATGAGTTGGATTGCTACGATAACGCGAAATATTGCCTTGATGCGCTTAAGAAAAGCTAGTCGCTTAAGCTATCAAGAGGAGGAAGAAGTGTTTAATTTAATCGAACTTGATATAGCCACCGAGCCCACCCATGACGCTATCGCTAATCAACAAACTAAAGCCACGCTAGAGCAATTAATTAACGCATTGCCGATAAATTATCGTGCTATTTTTATTTTACGTGCGATTGAAAAAATGGCGATAAATGATATTGCTCAAATCCTATCACTTGAATATGACGTGGTAAAAGTACGCTTTCATCGAGCTAAAAAAATGTTAAAAATAGAAATAGGACAGATACTGATCGAACAGAAGCTTAGTTTGTATGAATTTGCAGGTGAGCGCTGTGACAACATTGCGCATAATGTAATGGCTGTTATCAAACAGGAAAGTCGATAAAGTTTACAAACTCGGTTATTAGCTGAAACAAGGAGGTATGAGTGCAAATATACAGTTGCATTTTTTCTTCGCTCTGGTCGAAAAGTACATCTTCAGGTCGAATAGCATTTATATTTTTTGGTGTTTTGTATTTGTAATTCGTCTAATTCAAGCTCAACTCATTATTTCACCTGAACTCTGGATAATGAGTGCTTGATGTTTATTTAAAACCAATAAATTAGGTTATCTATGGCGCTCAATCAAAGTCTTGCCATTTTTACCTTTGCTCAGGTAGTATCTATAAAAAATATAATAATTAATACAGCAGCAAACATAATAAAATAAGGGACTTTATGCGCGGAGCAGGTGGGACATCAGGTGATTTAGGACAGTTTTTTATCGGGTTGATCATGATGTGTGGCGGTTTTTATTTACTGCTTAATGCAATAACCGTCAGTTCTAGTTTTGGGTTGGGAATGCGTCTTTATAGTGTTTCTGCTATGGGCGGAAGTTACAGTGTAACGAGCGGTATGGTTATGATTCCCTTCATGTTCGGTGTTGGTATTATTTTCTATAACAGTAAAAACCCTATTGGTTGGCTGCTAGCACTCGGCTCTATTACAGGGCTTATTTTTGGCGTAATATCCTCTATCCGTTTTAGCTTTAGAACCATGACCTCTTTTGACTTAATCGTTATCTTGGTTTTGGCGATGGGCGGATTAGGACTATTTTTACGCTCGTTGAAAAAAATTGATGCAGCAATTCCGACAGAATAAAAAGATAAGAGCCAATAACGTCTCAACAGTATTGGCTCTTCAGCATTAATTTAAAAAAGTTTGATATGCGAGATTGTCGGTTTCTTCTGACCACTGATAGCCAAGATCATCAAGGTGTTGGAAGAATTCGTTTTGCTGACTTTTTTCAAGATCAAAACCCGCGAGTACTTGGCCAAATGCTGCACCGTGGTTTCGATAATGAAATAGGGTGATATTCCAGTACTCGCCCATTGCGGCTAAGAATTTTTCTAGCGCTCCGGGGTGTTCAGGAAACTCGAAACTAAAGAGTCGCTCACCGTTGCCATTTTTAGCTGAATGTGGCGTTTTTCCGCCAATCATGTAACGAACATGCAATTTAGCTAACTCATTATCGGTAAAGTCTCTTACGTGATAATTAGCATTGACTAGCCCTTGCAGTAACTCCTGACGCTCTTGCACACTGCCGCCCAAGCGAACACCGACAAAAATTTCAGCACTAGGTTTACCTGAGTAGCGATAGTTAAATTCGGTAATAGCACGATTGCCGATAGATTGACAAAAACGCTTAAAACTACCTTTTTCTTCTGGAATCGTTACCGCGAGTATAGCTTCTTTCTTCTCGCCTAATTCACAACGTTCTGACACGTAACGAAGCGTATGAAAGTTCATGTTTGCGCCAGAAAGTACTGCTGCTAATGATTCATCACCTTTACTCGTTAGACAATATTTCTGCAACCCAGCTAAAGATAATGCACCAGCGGGTTCGGCTATAACGCGTGTTTCTTCAAAGATATCTTTAATTGACGCACATATCTCATCGGTTGATACCGTAATCACTTCATCACAAAACTCTTGGATCAAGCCAAAAGTATTTTTGCCGATACGTTTAACAGCAACGCCATCAGCGAACAATCCTACTTGCGTTAAATCAACGGGCTCTCCTGACTCAAGCGCAGCTTTCAAACAAGCTGAATCTTCAGCTTCTACACCGATAATTTTTGTCCTAGGGCTCAGTTGTTTTAGATATACCGCCATACCCGCGAGTAGTCCACCACCGCCTACCGGTATAAAAACGACATCTGCTTGAGGTAATTGTTGTAATAGCTCTTTCGCCACAGTACCTTGGCCAACAATAACCTCAACATCGTCAAATGGATGAATTAGGGTTTTCTTTTCAGCTTCGGCGTACTCAATCGATGCAGCTTGTGCCTCATTGAAACTGTTACCGACTAAACGTACTTCACCACCAAAACGCCTGACATTATCTACTTTAATATCAGGAGTCGTCTTAGGCATAACAATGGTTGCGTTGATGCCAAGCTTTTTAGCGGCTAACGCTAAACCTTGTGCATGATTACCTGCGGAAGCGGCAATGACACCATGAATACATTGCTCTTCAGTTAAATTGTTGAGTTTATTATAAGCACCACGTAATTTAAATGAATGTACAGGTTGTTGATCTTCACGTTTTAAATAAATGTGGTTATTTAATCGTGAGGATAACTTATGCAATGGTGTTAGATCAGTTTCAACGGCGAGATCATAAATAGGCGCAAGTAGAATACGACGCAGGTAATCTAATGGTTCGGGGAATGCGGCTTGCTTGAGTGTTTCTGTCATTAGATTTACCTAGAATTTTAAGTTAACTCTTTGGGTCGAGTTGGTTTTCAGTATTTATTGCTTAAAGCAAATTGTAGGCTTAGATTGGCGCGACGAGAGTCGCGCCAACAGTTGTTATTTTTCAACTAAGCCATCAAGTAAGGCTCTATTTCGAACCGCACCTTTATCAGCACTGGTTGCTAACATGGCGTAATTTTTCAATGCGTAACTAATTGGACGAACACGATCAGCAGGTTTCCAAGCAGCTTGACCCTTAGTTTCCATAGCAGCACGACGTGCTTCAAGTTCAGTGTCAGATACTTGTAATGTAATTTCACGTGTAGGGATATCAATATGAATGATATCGCCTTGTTCAACCAAAGCAATTGTTCCGCCGTCAGCTGCCTCAGGAGAAACATGACCAATAGATAAACCTGAAGTACCACCAGAGAAACGACCATCAGTTAATAAGGCACAGGCTTTGCCTAGGCCCATAGATTTAAGGTAAGTCGTTGGATAAAGCATTTCTTGCATGCCTGGTCCGCCTTTAGGGCCTTCGTAACGAATAACGACTACTTCACCAGCAACCACTTTTCCATCTAAAATACCGGCTACCGCATCATCTTGGCTTTCAAAAATGTGGGCAGGGCCTGTAAAGACTAAGTTATCATCACTTACACCAGCGGTTTTAACAACACAACCATCGATGGCAATGTTACCTGAAAGTACCGCTAAACCACCTTCAGTTGAGAAAGCATTTTCAATATTACGAATACAGCCATTTTCTCTGTCATCGTCTAAAGTATCCCAACGACAATCTTGGCTAAAGGCTTTAGTGGTACGAATACCAGCAGGTCCTGCACGGTAGAATTTTTTAACGTCTTCATTTTTAGTGAGGGTAATATCATATTTAGCAATGACATCGGCTAAGGTAGTGCCTAAAACATTAGGTACGTCAGTTTTTAATAAATTAGCGCGTGATAATTCACCTAAGATTGAGATAACACCGCCCGCGCGATGCACATCTTCCATGTGATATTCAGGTGTAGATGGCGCAACTTTACATAACTGCGGCACAATACGTGATAATTTATCCATGTCGGCCATGGTGTAATCTATTTCTGCTTCTTGCGCGGTCGCTAATAAATGCAAGATAGTATTGGTTGAACCACCCATAGCAATATCTAAACACATCGCATTAGAAAAAGAATCTTTGTTGGCTATATTACGTGGTAGTGCAGATTCATCATTATCTTGGTAATAACGTTTTGTTAATTCAACAATCTGTTTACCGGCATCTAAAAATAGTTTTTCTCTATCAGCATGAGTTGCCAACATAGAGCCGTTACCCGGTAACGCTAAGCCTAATGCTTCAGCTAAACAGTTCATTGAGTTAGCAGTGAACATGCCAGAACATGAACCACAGGTAGGACAAGCTGAACGCTCAACTTGGTCACTTTGCTCATCACTGACTAAAGGGTCAGCACCTTGAATCATGGCATCAACTAAATCAAGTTTGATGATTTGCTCACTTAATTTGGTTTTACCTGCTTCCATTGGGCCACCGGAAACAAAAATGACTGGAATGTTTAAGCGCATTGCCGCCATTAACATGCCAGGAGTGATTTTGTCACAGTTGGAAATACATACCATGGCATCAGCACAATGGGCATTCACCATGTATTCTACTGAATCGGCAATTAAATCACGTGATGGTAAGCTGTACAGCATACCAGCATGGCCCATGGCAATACCGTCATCAACAGCAATGGTATTAAATTCTTTAGCAACACCGCCAGCTTCTTCAATCGCGCCAGCAACTAATTGCCCCATGTCTTTTAAATGCACATGTCCAGGTACAAATTGTGTGAAAGAGTTTACTACCGCAACGATTGGTTTTCCAAAATCACCGTCTGTCATGCCTGTAGCGCGCCATAATGCACGAGCACCAGCCATATTACGGCCTTGAGTAGAAGTTGCAGATCTTAATTTAGGCATGATGTTTACATTCCAAGTGATGGTTTATAAGGTTTATTTTGAAAATTCACTTTATGATTACTGAGCTAAATGAACTTTTAAAATAGTGTCTATAAGGAAATCTATAAAATTGAATTTTGACTCTAGATCAAGGCAGGAGCACGGAGCCTATGAATATAGGTGAGTACTCCTAACGAGGAACTAGAGCCAAAAGGCATTTTATTTAACTGGATCTAACCAGCTGTCTGGTACTTCGGTGGTGCCATCAAAAATACCAAAAAAGGCTTCTTGAAGTGCTTTGGTTATAGGACCTCGAGAACCAGTACCTACAGGTAAACCGTCAACTGACTTAACCGGTACTACTTCTGTTGCCGTTCCACACATAAAGAATTCGTCAGCAAGATATAAAGCTTCACGAGCAATCGACTCTTCACGTACTTCGTAGCCCAATTGTTTAGCCAAGAAGAATACAGCATCACGTGTTAAGCCTTGTAAAATAGAGGCCGTTCCAGGAGGTGTGTAAATTACATTGTTACGTACTAAAAATAAGTTTTGTCCTGCGCCTTCACTTACCATATTGTTTACATCAAGAGCAACGCCTTCGGCATAACCATGGCGAGCTGCTTCTGATGAGATAAGTTGAGAAGACAAGTAGTTACCACCTGCTTTTGCTGCAGTAGGCATAGTGTTTGGTGCTAAACGATTCCAGCTAGAAACGCCCACTTCTACACCATTTTCAACAGCATCTGCGCCTAAATATGCTTCCCAGCTAAATGCGGCAATCATAAGATCAGCTTTAGCATCAATGGGTGGACGAAGACCCATACCAATATCACCTAAAAAGGCTAAGGGGCGAAGATATGCAGCTTTTAAATCATTTTTCACAACAGCATCTTTACATGCTTGTACCACTTCTTCTTGAGTGTATGGAATGTTCATACGGTAAATTTTTGCTGAATCGAACAGACGCTTGATGTGCTCTTCCAAGCGGAAAATACATGTGCCTTTATGTGTTTCATAGGCACGAATGCCTTCAAAAACAGATGAGCCGTAATGAAGCGCATGGCTCATTACGTGCACAGTAGCGTTTTGCCAAGGCATGAGTTCACCGTTAAACCAAATATATTCTGCATTTACTTTAGCCATTTTCTTTCCTAATTTTGTTGCTCTCGATGCATCAACAAACCCCGACTTATGTCAGAGTTATATTAATTTATAGAGAGCGAAATTTTATTATATTACTTGTTGTCTAAGCACAGTGTTATTTACGCGCTATGTTGTTTTATTTGCACTTCACTATTGTCCACTTTGACACCCTTGATGTCGATCAATTTGTTTATTTGATCAATAAGTAAAGAGATAGGGCGCTCACTACTAACACTCATTGTGATCGTCGCAACATTGTTACCCGTATTAACTTCAGCATTGATACCATTGATTAAAAAGCCGCGATATCGAGTCACTTGTAAAATTCGCTCTAGCACTACTTGTTTATCATCAGCCATAATGATCAATTGATACTTATTTAGCGTTATAGAATTCATATTAAACACTCTCCATCATTTTATCGTTTGCTGTATTTGGCGGCACTAACGGCCAAACATTTTCTGCGGCATCAATTTTTACTTGTAATAAGTATGGACCATCATGATCTAACATTTCTTCAACAGCCGCTTTAACTTCACTCTTTTGAGTAATTAACTTTGATTTTATATCAAACGCTGTGGCTAACATGATGAAGTCGGGATTATCTGATAAATCAGTTTCGCTTAGGCGGCCATCAAAAAATAGGTCTTGCCACTGACGAACCATGCCAAGTTTTGCGTTATCAATTAGTACAATTTTCACCGGGATTTGGTAGCGTTTAATTGTCGCTAATTCTTGCACGTTCATCATAATTGAACCATCGCCGGAAACCGCGATTACCGTATCATGTGGTCGTGATATTTGTGCGCCTATTGCTGCAGGTAAACCAAAGCCCATGGTACCCATACCGCCACTGGTTAAAAAGTTGCTTGGATCATCAAATGTCATATGTTGGGCAGACCACATTTGATGTTGACCAACATCAGTTGTTACACACGTATTACTTGGCATAAGGTCGCTAACTGTTTTTAATACTGCAGGAGCGAAAATGTTGTCTCCTGGGTGATCATATCGCCAAGCAAAATCAATGCTCATTTGTTTTAATTTTTCTTGCCAATTAGCTATGTCTAATTCAGTCGTTAATAAAGGTAAATTACCTTTTAAATCACCTAAAATTGCGGCATCAGCTTCGCGACGTTTATTAATTTCAGCAGTATCAATATCGAAATGAATAATTCTAGCGTTTGGAGCAAATTCATCTAGCTTACCTGTCACACGGTCATCAAAACGAGCGCCAACTACAACTAATAAATCACATTCCTGTACAGCAAGGTTCGCGGCTTTTGTGCCGTGCATACCTAACATACCAAGGTAGTTTTCATTATCTGGATTAATGGCGCCTAAACCTTTTAACGTTGAAACACTTGGCATACCTGTTTTATCAGCAAAATCGCGTACTTCTTCTACTGCGTTCGCCATGCCAACACCACCACCGACATACAAAATAGGTTGTTTAGCGTGTGTTAGTAAATCAAGCGCTTTGCTGATATCAGCAAGCGGTAATTTTACCTTGTTCTTTAAATGAGATAGTTTATCTAAGCGCTGGGTGACTTCAGCTAACTGTACATCTTTTGGAATATCAACAAGTACAGGTCCATGACGACCTTCCAAAGCAATTTCAAAGGCTTGGTGCAAAACTTTTTCAAGCTCATTAATATCTGTTACTTGGAAAGAATGCTTAGTACAGGCAAGAGATAAACCAAAAATATCAATCTCTTGAAAGGCATCACTACCCATTGCAGCTGTTGGAACTTGCCCTGTAATAGCAACAACTGGAATTGAGTCGGCAAGCGCATCGGCAAGACCTGTGATCAAGTTTGTTGCTCCTGGACCTGAGGTTGCTAAACAGACACCAACAGTACCAGCAGCACGAGCATATCCAACAGCAGAAAATGCCGCTCCTTGCTCATGCCGACATAGAAAATGCTTTACGTTGCTATCATATAAAGCGTCATAAATTGGCATGATGGCACCGCCAGGGTAGCCGAAAACGTGTTGTACACCGTGTTCTTGTAACACTTCAAATAATAATGCGCCGCCTGTTAGCGTTTTACTCTCGGTCATGATGATTCCAATTGTTATATTGTTAATGCTATTTTTTCCAGCATTTTCAGCTTTTATATGTTTGTGTTGAAAAAGCTAAAAAGAAAACCCTCGGTTCTTTCGAAGCGAGGGTTTGTTATTTGATTGAATGCCTTTCTTTAGCTCAACAAAACCCTCGGGTTGATTTAATAATCACCACGACGAGAAGGTTAATAAGAATTGAGTTAAATTTTTGCATTTTATCTCTTTGTTTGTTTTATTTGCTGCAGACTGATTATTGGTTTTTTTATGTTCAGCATCGCTTACTTATTAAATTAGTACCATAGCTCTAATCCAATGTGCAAGTTTTTTTATTAGAGTTTTTTTGCTCAAAAAATGACATTAAGTAATAAACCAACCAAACAACAAATGAACTACACTGAGGAAAAGGAATAAATAAAATGGAATTTTTATGTCACTTTCTTGCGTATACAGTCGGGCGCGAATCGGCCTTGAATCTCCTCTTGTTACCGTTGAAGTACACCTAGCCAATGGCTTACCAGCCTTTAATATTGTTGGCTTACCAGAGGCTTCGGTAAAAGAGTCAAAAGATAGAGTACGTAGCGCTATCATCAATTGTGGTTATGAATTTCCTGCGAAACGAATTACCGTTAATCTTGCTCCTGCCGATTTACCCAAGGAAGGTGGCCGTTTTGACTTACCCATTGCTGTGGGAATTCTTGCCGCTTCCGAGCAGCTACCGCCAGTTGATTTATCCCTATATGAGTTTGCTGGAGAACTTGCTTTATCGGGCGAACTTCGAGCAATTGTCGGAGAAATTCCTGTTGCTATGGCCAGTAGTCACAGTCAGCGGACCTTAATCATCCCTACACAAAACATCGAACAGGCCAGCTGGGTTAAACAAGCGAAAATTCATACTATCAATCACTTAACACAGTTATTTCCCCACTTTGCTGGTCAACAAATTTTGCCGCTAGTCACCGAACAGATCTTGGCAGAAGAGGTCGTTGAACAAGTTTTGGATATGAGTGATGTTATGGGACAGCCTTTGGCAAAGCGAGCGTTAGAAATTGCCGCCAGTGGTGGACATAATTTATTATAATTGTGTGAGTTGAACCTGCTAGTGATATCTTGGTATACTGTTATTTATTGTTAGTAAATTTAAAGGCTTACAGGTGAGTAACTCTCTTAAAGTTAAGTATGAAGTTGTTATCAGTTATGTTCGATTTAGTTCAGCTATCCAAGAACAAGGGGATTCAATCAGAAGGCAAACTTCCTCTGCTAAATCTTTTTGTGAAAAGAACAATCTGACTTTATCGAATATTAGTTTCAGTGATCTTGGTCGCTCAGGCTTCAAAGGGGAACACCTTAAATCAGATGGTGGATTGAGAGCATTTATAGATGCTGTAGAAGCCGATACAGAGCGTATTAATTTTCCTAGAGGCCGTACTTTACTTTTACTTGATGAGTGGAGCAGATTCTCCAGACTTCGCCCAATGATAGCCCAAGGTCTTGTTAATACTATAGTTGGTATGGGGATAGATATTGCGACATGTGATACTGGTGACATACTTAGTGATGATGCCGACATGGGTACAATGCTTACAGCGATAGTTAAAATGAATAGTGCTTTTGAAGAAAGCTTTAGAAAGTCTATGCACTTAAAGTCAGTTTGGCATAATAAGAGGGAGGCATTATTAACTGATCCTCTAAATGCTAAAAAAATGACCAGTCGTTGCCCTTCATGGCTTTACCTAGATAAATCTAAAAATGAATATATTCCCATTCCTGAAAGAATTGAAACGGTAAAGTTGATTTATAAACTTTATATTGAAGGATTAGGCAAGACTGCTATAGCTAAGTATCTCAACGTAAAGGGGGTGGAACCTTTTGGTGATTCTGTTAATTCAGCTCGAAAGGCAAAGATGTGGCGAGAATCTTCAATCAATAAAATAATTTCAGAGAAGTATGGTCGCTCAACTTTAGGTGAGTTACAACCCTATTGTATGGTTGACGGTAAGCGGTCACCTACTGGGGATACAATCAAAGGATACTATCCAAGGATAATTAGTGATAGTGATTTCTACCAAGCTCAAGCAATCCGAGAAAGCAGAATTACAACTACTGGAAGAAAGGGAAGTAAACTGACAAACCTATTCCAAGGAATACTCCTTTGTAGCAAGTGTTCAAGTTCCATGATGATAGTAAATAAAGGTAGCAAGGGCAGTGGGGCTAACCTAGTTTGTAGTAGGGCGAAGGTAGGTGCTGGGTGTGAATATGTTGCATGGCATTATGGAATAGTAGAACAATCTATTCTAGTTGCCCTGATAAATTTAGACTATTCGGTGCTAATAGGTGCATCTCACTCGGATAAAAATATTGGTAATATCAACAGCAAATTAGTGATGATCAAAGGTCAGCTAAAAGAAAACAATTTGCAAATTGACAATGCCGTTAATGCAATTGTCTCAATAGGGGGCAATGAAAGTCTTGAAAAGAAACTTACAGCACTAGAGGCAGATAAATTAAGGTTAGAGTCAACACTCAAAACCTGCCAAATTGAGTTAGTATCTGCTAATAAAGAAAATCACACAAAGCTTTCAGTATGGAAAATTTTAGAACAGTTTATTAATTATACTCAGGACTCTACCTTAACAGATGAAGATATTTACTTGAAAAGAAGTAAACTGTCGATGTTCATAAAGCAGAATGTTAAGGAAATAGCCTTTACTGATAAGCTTATCCCTATGACAAAAGAACTCACTAAGCAAGGATTTGGTAGAGGTTCCCATATTCGAAGAATGTTTATTACTGTCATTCTAAAAAGTGAAGTTGAACTAATTATCACAGGTGTTAGTAAGCCACGATATGGTATTCAAAGGCTAGCATCTCTTGTTGCAGACAGTAATAACACTTCTTCATCAGTAGTGACGTTAATCGAAGAAGGTAAGGTAGTTACCAAAGTATCACAAATGGCCTCATCTTTAAGTGATATGACATATAACCGAGAAAAAGAAGCATCCATGGGTAAAGATGAATACCATGCCTCTAGATTAGATATATTTTTAAACCCTAAAAAGTTCACAATAGGATCTACCAATTAATATATGCATAGGCTCCTGAGAAGGCTCATAGTGATCTTATTAACTGATACTCAACTGTTGATAAATAATTTATTAACAGTTGAGGGTATGCTTTGTGGGTACATATAATCGATCATAACACTCATTACTTAAACGCCAGCAGTTATTATTTCAAAGGTATTCTTATCTCTTTAGACTCGACAAGTAAGTTCCATTCATTCAGCAAAGCACTTAACTCCTTTAACTCATCATGCGTTATGGTTTCATTGACATTCTTCTCAGAAAGATAATTTAGACGTTCCATATCAACATCATTCATAGCCAAAACATTCCATTGTTTATTGATATGAAAAGTATTGTTGAGGGATGTCTGAATGTCAAAGTCAGATATTTATTATTCTAAATTTTCAGATTTTTTCTAAAATGCCAACATACCCCCTTTCCATATTTTCTGTATATATTTTAAACACCTAAAGTTTGAAATTTATATTTGTCAGTGAAGGAGACGAGTCCCTTGTTTTTGACCCCATACCCCCTTTATGAATTTTTACTTCTTCTAATGACAGTTAGGGATGTATTACAAACTTAGAATGATTACTTTACCTTATTATCATAGCTAGTTTAAAAGGGTACCAAATAATGAAATTCACCTTCAAATGACATTCATTTGTGTTTCATTTGTGCCTCATTCAAGTGTCATTTGTGTTCGTACAGTCTCAAATGGTACCAGAACAGTCCTGTAGATGCGTCTATAAGCGCCCTTACTGCTAGTAAAACTAATATGTCACACATTGTGGTACTTAATACAATAAAGCACGAGTACGGGCTTGTTTGACACATTAAATGGAAGGTAATTGTAAATATCGCTAGGAAAGAATTAAAAGGTTGGTATAATGGTTACAAGTTAAGCGTTTAGCTTTTCTTAAAGCGGTGAGTAATCACCATATATTAAAATGAGAAAGGAATAACTAATGGTCAGTAAACCACTGAAAAAAGGTTTGGACTGTGATCCAGTTCAATTAGATTTAGATTTATGGGAGATATAGAAAATGGCTAAGACTAACCAAAATAAAAAAAAGGTATATGTACATGAACATACTAAGATAGTTAATAAGAAGAAGATCACAGTACCAACGCACTATAGATCAACTCCGAATTAACAAACTTCTACCCGAAGTTACTTTGTTCAAAGAGGTGCAACTCTACGAACAAGTGAAGTATATACATTGTGTATAATATTTCAAGTAAGCCTCATTTAATGGGGCTTTTTATTCTCTTTAATATATCGATATAACGTGGCAATGCCTATTCCAGAAGCCTTTGCAGCCTTCTCCTTGCTCATACCATTATCTATGTAGCCAGATGCTTCTTTACACTTCAAAGCAGTCTTAGGATCAACCTTACGACCTTTAAATTTACCTTGTTCCTTGGCTAGTGCAATACCAGCGGATTGGCGTTCTAGCATTATATCCCTTTCCATGGTTGCAACTGATGCCATGATTGTTAGCACCATCTTCCCTGTAGCACTTGTAGAGTCTATTTGTAGGTTCTTTATCAGAACAGTAACACCTTGTGTTTCAAGTTCGTCAAACAGCTTAAGGATAGCTTAATAGAATGTCTCAGGTTGGATTTTATAGATACTCTTCAACCTATTTTTTGCTTGGCTAAAGGTCAGCGCTTCAATACTAAAAGAGGCTAATAAGAAAAGTAGTGGTAATAGTTTTTTCATTGAGTGTAAATCCCACAGAGGTTAATGCTTAAAGACACGCACTGCATAGTAGTAAGTAATACTACTATCTATAACACTATATCTAAATAGCTTTGGTGCTGATCTTCTCTAGTGATACCGATGTATCTCAAGGTTACTGCTGCACTGCTATGGTTTAGCATGTGCATAACGAAAGCGATATCTTTAGTCGCTTGGTATACATGGTAGCCGCGAGTCTTCCTCATTGAGTGAGTACCGATGGCTAAACCTATCATTTCACCTATGGCTTTAAAGCTGGCGCTGATAGTACTACGTCCTAATGCCTTAACTTTGCCCTTAACTCTGTTACTGGTACGTGATTGGAACAAGTAAACGCTGTTAGGGTAATCTGTTTTAACACGGTTAAGTATTTCCATAGCTTTAACATTAAGCTTAATGTCTTGAACCTTACCCGTTTTACTTTCCGTAACCTTTAGGATATCGCCAGCAATGTCAGTCATTTCGATATTCAATAAGTCAGAGATTCTTAAAGCTACCTGAACGCCAAAGCTCCATATATCAGCAGATTGTTGCCCGTAGTGCTTTTCTAATAATACAGGGATCATTTCTAACTGTGCTTTGTTCGTTACTGCGTTAACTTCGTTCATAATCTTCTTGGTAATCTTCTTGGTAATCTTTAGGACATAAATTAATTATACTCACATTCTGTCCGATTGAAAGTCATAAATGACAAATACCAACATTTTTATTGGCCTCCCTATCAGACAGAATGTAATTGTGTCCTATTAAGTTGTAAAAGCTTGGATTAGACAGCATTAGATCATAAAAAGGATGGGGGCTATCAAAACTGTCAAGTTAGTGCGCAAAGGCGACATTAGCAATAAATGTTTTGGCATATATTTTCTAATGAATATATGCTTATGTGCCAGTGATTTACCCTGACAGATACAGTTGTAAAAACTTCACGAGCGTTATATCGTGAACTTCTTCTAAATTAGTATAAATCGCATATCTTATATATGAAAAATAAAATTGAATTTATAAATAAGCTTTCAAAAGCTTTTCAAGGTAGTCACCGTCACGTTGATGAGTTGATAATGGAAAAATCAGGGAATATAGAGTATCCAACCTTGTTTCATTACACATCAATAGAAGGAATGAATAGTATTATCAGTAATAACAATCTGTGGGCAACGGATTATAGATTTTTAAATGATGCTCAAGAAATGCTTGATGGACTTGATGTTTTATTCAAAGAACTTAAGTCTAGTGAGCATGCAGCACTTAATCAATTTGTTAAACTTATGGATATTGAAAAATTTGTAAATAAAGGTTTCATTAACCCCCATATTTTGTCATTTTGTTCAACAAGCGACTTATTGAGTCAATGGAGAGCATATGGTGCTGAATCGGAAGGTATTTGTTTAGAATTTGATTTATTTACTTCTCATTTATCCTCAATGACTACATGCGGACATTTAGTACCTGTTGTTTATGATGATTTGATAAAAAAAGCTATTATAGTAGATATTATAAAATCAATAGAAAGCGATTTATTATCCATAAACCTTTGTAGTGAATCCTATAACAATCTTTCTGAAGCAAACCAAAACTATATATCTGGCATGATTTTTAGTAAGTTTATTCTTCCTATATTAAGCTTTAAAGATAAAAGCTATGAAGAGGAAAGTGAATGGAGAGCAATATTTCTACCAACTAAAGATGAAGTAGAGAATCTAAGAAAATTTCGCACATCAAACGGTACTTTTACGCCTTATATTGAAGCTGTTATCATTGATAATTCGACTAAAAGTGAATTATTACCTTTAAAAGGTGTATGTCTCCCACCAGCATCAGGAAAATCATCACAAATAGGTTTAGAGTTATTCTTACAGCAGTCTGGTTACAAAGGTGATGTTGCCGTTAATATCAATCGCTCATCTATTCCACTACGCAGTAAACAAGCTATTTATTGGTGAGTTAGAACATCTAATCCAAGCTGTTAATAGCTAACGTCAGCAAAGTGGCATCAACTGACCTAATCAATCTCAATGTGTCAGATAAAACATAGTTACTTCGCCTAAACCTGCTTTATACAAAATTGTTTGGCTTGAGTTAATTGATAAAAATATTAATGGGAAGAGACAAAGGTTGCCACCTGATTAAAACTATATCATTTATTTTTAGTTTTTTATAAGGAGAAGTCATAAACCATAGTTATGCCATTAAAGGTGTCAAAATAGCAATTTTAGCTACTAATGAGGGCAAGTTGATACCTGCAACAGTTTAGTAGGTTAATGGCTTTATTGGGGTTCTGATGAGGTGAAATAGCGATTATAACTAGTCTATTCTGCTATGGTAATTAAGATTAAATAATTGCAATAACCAACCATTAATTTTATGTATATTTCAATTAGTTTTAACCCCCAATTATAGCTGATTCCTAAAACGGTTTTGTTTTTGGCTGATTTAGTATAATTACTCTTTTGCAATCGGGCTACAGGGCCTATGCTACATACCCTTGCCCCGAAGTGGGGAGCGTACTAACAAGGATTATAGTGCAAAACAAAACATACCCATACTACCATATATATAATAGTACTCTGTTATGATTAGTTGTTTATTATTATATTATAGGGTTGTTTTAATATGATATATGAGGGGGATCTGTTGATCTAAAAATTAATGATCTTATTATAATAATTAACTAGTTTACTACTTGATTAGAATAGTACTTCGTACGGAGACTTTATTTATTATAATGGTGGTCTAATCTAAGACATTGACTCTCACCTTCAACTCAAAGAGACGAGTTTCGATGAGAGTACAATCGACAACAAAAAGCCAAGAAGCGAAGTACATGTAAACTCAGGATTACGCTAAAGGCACTAAAATGCCATTTTAAGGAGTTATAATGCCTGTTAATGTGATTCATCCTCTTGATTGTTTTGGCGTGGATAAGGTGACATACAGTTGCAATTATAGGTATCTGTGTATAGATTGTTAGATGTATTTGTAGTTTAGTAATTAGGAACTGTATAAATTCAAGTATTCTTTTGTTACCTCAGATTTCTACAAGAACAGATAATTACATGATTATTTCAATTACTCTCCCCCTTAAAAAATCCTCTTTCTAAAAAGTATTTTATTTTGTCACTTTTAGCCTTATCTAATTACTCATATCTAGGTTTTATGGTAGACGGGGTATGCACTACACAGTCACAATAACAAATCAAACACGTACCATATGCACTAGGCATATTTATTGCCTAGTTTGTTTAACTTAGCAGTTCCTTGATAGCTATTTAAACGATAAAACCGTTTATTGGTAGAACTAATGGCTTATGACTTATTTGTTTGCTAAAGAGCCGACTAGGTAGCTTAATGGATACTACCTAGCCATCAACATAAGTTATTGAAACTTTGCTTCTTCGTGTAACTTCTTCATTAAAGCTAATCCTGCACTGAAGCCTCCTATCGAATGCGTTTCCACTTTTTTAACCTTGCTAGGCCAAGTATAATAAGACGTGATCAATTTATTACTAGTCTTCATTTGTTCAGTTATTTCAGCTCTAGATAGTAACCCACCCATAGAAGTTTCAGCGACTTTAGCATTACTACCAACTTTAACTGCAATTTCCATATTTGGATATGTTTCAGTTACTAGACCTAAGGAGGTTGTTTCACCATCAGAACCTAGATGAACAAATAATGGAGCTTTGCCGAACTTCTTCATGGAACATGTCACAACATCTTCAATTTGATCTTTCTGGCAGCTAATCCTCCATTTAGCGGTGTTAGGGCTAGATGCGAGAAAGATACTCCCTCGGTTAAAACGTACCTTATAATCAAACCCCTCAAAATTTCCTTGTTCAGTGTAATCTCTGAACTTTTCTTTTACTCGGGACTGTATGCCTGTAGAAAGAGTACAAGTTTTCACACCATTAGGCAGGAAGCCCTTTGTATGGTCAAGTACCGAACTTTCAAAATCTACTATAGGTATCGGCCTACGTCCTGTTGTCATATCCATATCACAAGTACTCTTCGCAGGAACGCTCACAGAAGATCTGGAGGTCTTTATATGCTTAGGCTCGCCCTCGGTTACCTTATTCATTAACGGTGCCTCTTGAGCTGGTGGTGGGCTGTTTGAAGCACAGGCAGATAGCAAGGAGGTTAGGGTTATTACAAGCAGGTTCATTTTAAACATTAATATTAATTTCCTTATTTAAACAATGTCACTTATGAAAAAGGATAATTTTCAAACTAGACGTATAAGTCGGAATATAGACGTCTAGTCTGTGTTAGTCAATAGCTAAATAATCTTCAATGTAGTCAAACAACTATGTCTAAAATTGAAGGTGTATTTTGGTTTCAGGAAAGAATGTCGATAAGAGGAAACCCACAGACATACTATTAGCCGTTCTAGCTAATAACGTAAAACACTTAAGAAAAGAAAAGGGATTGACTCAAGAAGGTCTTGGAGAGGTTTGTGATTTTCATTCAACGTTTATATCTTTGATTGAACGCAAGCAACGTAACATAACAATCAGCACACTTGAAATAATAGCTAATGCCTTAGATGTCACACCATCAGAGTTGTTGCAGGAGAAGGGATGAGCCTCTACATTCTATGGCTAAAGGAATGTGATAATTACACTGTGGAATGCTCTGTAGGGCTTTAAATTTAAAGTCAATGAAACTTTCCCCTAAATGATTTAACATACTTAAAAATGACCGTTTGGCCTCTTTATTGAGTGCTGTAATGAAACTACCTATCTCTCATAGCAGAAACTATTTATTCACATGTTACATAAAATGATAAAACTGATATTACTCTCATCCTTATTATCTTCCCTTACTTCTGAAGCACTAACCTTTAGCCAAGCAAAAACTAAATTGAAGAGCATTTATAAAATCCAACCAGAGTCATTCTATTGTGGCTGTGATATCAAATGGCTGTCTAAGAAAAAGCTTGTACCTGTGACTAATCGCTGTGGTTATAAGGCACGTAATGAATACACAAAGAAGGGTAATGTTAATAAACGTGCGTTAAGGATTGAATGGGAGCATGTTGTTCCTGCTTGGGAATTTGGACATCAACTTAAATGTTGGCAAAAGGGTAAACGTAAAGGCTGTGCTAAAAACTCTGAAGTATTTAGAGACATGGAAGGTGACCTGCATAACCTCGTACCAGCAATTGGTGAAGTGAATGCTGACAGATCTAATTTTAAGTATGGCTTAATTGATAAGGAAGCAAGGGTTTACGGACAATGTGATGCTGAAGTTAACTTCAAAGGTCGAATCTTTGAACCTGCACCAAATGTAAGAGGTAACATTGCTCGTACTTATTTCTATTTTGAAAAGCAATACGGCCTAAAGATAAGTAATAAACAAAAGCAACTATACACAGCTTGGGACAAGTTAGATCCTGTTGATAAAGACGAATGTAAAATCCACTCAGAGAAATCTAAAGTTCAAGGTAATGAGAATTTATTTATAGCAAGTAAATGTCATTAATTAGGTTGGAACGAAATTAATGCTGATTATTAAATGATAAGAATAGTTAAATATAAACTCATCTATAATGCGTGAGGCCTTTTATCTTGGCGTGTAGAGACTCACTAAAGCCCTAGCAGGTTAAATGCATACAACTTGTTGTTTATTGGTCCGCCAGGTACAGGTAAGACCATGTTGGCGAGCCGACTCGCAGGGATTTTACCGCCGATGACCGAAGAAGAGGCACTGCAGGTTGCAGCCATTCAATCGATTAGCCATCAAGGTATCACACGTAAATCTTGGTTCACTCGTCCTTTTCGAGCGCCGCATCACACTGCATCATCAGCGGCTTTAGTAGGGGGTGGCAGTCAGCCAAAGCCGGGAGAAATCACCCTTGCGCACAACGGAGTGCTATTTTTAGATGAGTTACCTGAGTTTGAGCGAAAAGTGTTAGACGTATTGCGAGAGCCGATGGAGTCTGGTGAAGTTACTATTTCAAGGGCTTTGCAAAAGCAATGTTTTCCTGCATGTTTTCAGTTGATCGCTGCAATGAATCCGAGTCCGACAGGGTTTTATAACGATAAACGCAGTACGCCAGAGCAAGTCTTACGGTACTTAAATCGTTTATCAGGCCCCTTTCTTGACCGGATTGATATTCAAATTGAAGTGGCAAGACTGCCTCGCGGTACTTGGGCGCAGAGCAGCGAAAAAAATGAATCAAGTGAACAAGTTCAACAACGAGTGCGTGTGTGTCGAACTATCCAACTTGAACGACAAGGCAAAGCGAATGCGCATATCAACAGTAGTGAATTGAAGCGGTACTGCAACTTAAATACTGATGATAATGAATTTTTAGAACTTGCGGTAGAAAAATTAGGTTTATCAACTCGCGCGCATCATAAGATTTTAAAAATTGCTCGTACCCTTGCCGACATGGAAGGACATTCAGATATTGGCCATCAGCATTTAGTTGAGGCCTTATCTTATCGAGCAATGGACCGATTATTACGCCATTTGATGAGCGCTGTGACGGTTTAACGGTTGCTAAAAGTTACACAATTGATGAAAAGAAGGCTTTGATTAGCGGCTGTGCTTTTGATTGATTCAAACAACAGACACCTAGTTCAAAGGGCTCAATATCTCCAATGTTTTCGAGATTGCTTACCCTGTCTTTCACTGGACTATTATCCACGACCACTTGTGGCACAATGCCAACACCACAGCCTAATGCAACCATACTGACTAAGGCCTCATGCCCTGAAACAGTTGCGTAAATGTTTGGTTTTCCTTGTTGTTTTTTACGGTACCAAAGCTCGAATCTTTTCCGAGCAGCACCATGCTCAGGTAAAATTATCGGAATATCAGACCACGTTAACACCGGTTGACTCAATTGCTGTTGCACTTTACAGGTCATTGTTGGCGCAATAACCGCAAGCGCTATAGTATCGAGGTGGTGAAAGTAAACGCTACGCGGTAGGTTTTCAGGGGCTGCTGCAATAGCAAAATCAACGGATTGACTTTGTACTTGTTCAAGGGCTTCAGCGGCATCACCCGTGGTTAGCATAATTTCTACTAAGGGGTGTTGTGCTCGAAAACGCTCAAGCAAGGGGGGTAAGTGGCTGTAGGCGGCAGTGACAGAGCAGTAAATATGAAGTTTGCCTGTTAAGGCAACCTGTTTTTGGTCTAGCGATTGTTTGAAGCTGTGCCATTGCTCAATCTGGTGTTCAGCATAAATTTTAAATTTCTTGCCAACATCGGTTAGCACTACTGTTCGATTATCTCGATGTAATAATTCGCCACCCACCTCATCTTCAAGTCGTTGAATTGCTCTACTTAGCGTAGATGGACTGATGTGGTGTGCCAAAGCGGTTTTACCAAAATGTAATGTTTGGCTCAAGTGGGCAAACATCGATAATGCCTTTTGATCCATAATTTATTACCTCGGAGTAGTTATCAGAGTATTGTGTTGCAATAAATGCAATGTAGTGGTGCGAATATATCACTTTTTGCAATGTGATATCTAGGGTATGGTATTTCCATCGTCAGGAAAACTGACTTAATTAAGAACCAAATTCAGAGGGTGCCCCATGAGCAACTATTTTAATACTCTAAGCTTACGTGAAAAATTAGGCCAATTAGGCAAGTGTCGTTTTATGAAACGTGAAGAATTCAGCGATGGTTGTAACTTCATTAAAGATTGGAACATTGTTATTGTTGGTTGTGGTGCTCAAGGTTTAAACCAAGGTTTAAACATGCGCGATTCAGGTTTAAACATTTCTTATGCTTTACGTGAAGCGGCAATTTCTTCAAAACGTCAATCTTGGCAGTGGGCTACTGAAAACGGTTTTACTGTAGGTACTTATGAAGAATTAATTCCTCAAGCTGACTTAGTATTAAACCTTACCCCTGATAAGCAACATACTTCTGCTGTTACTGCGGTAATGCCTCACATGAAGCAAGGTTCAACGTTAGCTTACTCTCACGGTTTCAACATCGTTGAAGAAGGCATGCAAATTCGTGAAGATATCACGGTTGTAATGGTTGCACCTAAGTGTCCAGGTACGGAAGTACGCGAAGAGTACAAACGTGGTTTTGGTGTACCAACACTTATCGCTGTTCATCCTGAAAATGATCCTCAAGGTAACGGGTTAGCTATTGCTAAAGCTTACGCAAGTGCTACTGGTGGTGATAGAGCGGGTGTTCTTGAGTCTTCATTCATTGCTGAAGTTAAGTCTGACTTAATGGGTGAGCAAACAATTCTTTGTGGTATGTTACAAACTGCAGCGGTACTAGGTCATAAGCAATTAGTTGCTCAAGGCATGGACGCAGCTTACGCACGTAAGTTACTACAATATGGTTTAGAAACAACAACTGAAGGCCTTAAGCACGGCGGCATCACTAACATGATGGACCGTTTATCAAACCCTGCTAAAATCAAAGCGTTTGATATGTCAGAAGAGTTGAAAGTAATTTTACGTCCTTTATTCCAAAAGCATATGGATGACATCATCGAAGGTCGTTTCTCAGCGACTATGATGGAAGATTGGGCTAATGACGATGCTAACTTATTAAAATGGCGTGAAGAAACAGCTGAAAGCTCTTTTGAACAAGCAGCTGATTGTGAAACTGAAATCTCTGAGCAAGAATACTACGACAAAGGTATCTTTGTTGTTGCTATGATTAAAGCGGGTGTTGAGCTTGCTTTTGATGCCATGGTTGATTCGGGTATCATTGAAGAGTCGGCTTACTATGAATCACTTCATGAAACGCCATTAATTGCTAACTGTATCGCTCGTAACAAATTATACGAAATGAACGTAGTAATTTCTGATACAGCTGAATACGGTAACTACTTATTTACTCACGCTGCTCAACCTTTATTAGCTGAATATGCGAGTAAATTAAGTCTTGAAGAATTAGGCGAAGGTTTAAAAGACACTTCAACTAATGTTGATAACGCACGTTTGATTGAAGTAAATGAAGCAATTCGCAGTCATGGCGTTGAAACTATTGGTAAAAAACTTCGCGGTTATATGACCGACATGAAAAAAATTGCTAGTGCAAAATAATACTCACCATTGAGTTAATATGAATGGCATTTGAATTTATTCCTATGCCGTTTTTTTTGCCTAGATATTTATCTATTACATATATAAAAGCTTATCAAGGAGCTACCCATGTCAGAGTTTAAAGAAGTTACCGTTACTAAAGCAGCGAGCGTTTATTTTGATGGCAAAGTCACGAGCCGTAAAATTACGTTCAACGATGGAAGCTTTAAGACACTCGGTATTATGATGCCAGGTGATTATAAATTTGGCACCAATGAAGAAGAGTTGATGGAAATTACCGCAGGTGAATGTGATATTTTACTGGCAGGTGCTGCTGAGTGGCAAAGCATTAGCGGTGGACAATCTTTTGGCGTGCCTGCAAATAGTTCTTTTGAAATACGTGCGAAAACCTTAATTGATTATTGTTGTACTTATATAAGCTAACAATTTTCTAGCAAGTAAAAAAGCAGGAGGCTATCGTACGTAATAGACCTGCTTCTCAGTATTAATAGTAAATTGTATGAGCACTACTTCTGTTGGTGCTTTTTATTTTTCTTTAGCGTAAAGAATAGTCCCCCGATATATTCCATACTGCCCTATCGATAAATAGCATGGTTGCTGAAATCTCCCCTTATTGTAACTTTAACTTTCTCCCGTTATTTCTATAGTTGAACGATAGCTTTTTATTCCCGTCAGTGTTTACAGCTCATTTGTTGTTATCGTGCGGCAATTAAAGGCTTTGGTAAAATAGCTTGCTTTGCTTTTAACAGTCCATTAACGTGTTGTTAAAAGTAATTCTCAATTGAATGCAACGCTTATTAAAAGGAAAGATATTTATGGAAAACATTGTTGAAGGCATACTCACTAGTCCTGTTTTATGGCTGACTATCGTTATTTTATATACGCTAAAAAAGGGGATTTACTTTGTGCCGCAAAACCGTGGTTATGTTATTTATACCCTAGGTAAATACAATAAAACCCTATCAGCGGGTTTGAATTTTATCATTCCTTACGTGCAATCAGTGGCAGCTGATCGTAATTTAAAAGAACAATCATTAGAAATAACATCACAAGCGGCCATAACCAAAGACAATATTAGTTTAGATATTGACGGCATTTTGTTTATGAAAGTTACTGATGCAGCGGCAGCGACGAATAATATTACGGATTACAAGATGTCAGTGACACAACTTGCTATGACCACTATGCGTAATGCTATTGGTTCAATGGAGTTGGATGAATGTTTCCAAAACCGTGATACCATTAATGCGCAAATATTAAATTCAATGACTGAAGCCACCGCGCCTTGGGGTGTCATGGTGACAAGGTATGAAATAAAAGACATTACCCCGCCACAGACTATTCGTGAAGATATGGAAAAACAAATGACGGCAGAGCGTGAAAAACGCTCGGTTATTTTAACTGCTGAAGGGGTAAAAACGGCGGCAATTACTGAAGCTGAAGGTCAAAAACGTGCTCGAGTTCTTGATGCTGAAGCAGCGAAAGCAGAGCAAGTACTAGCGGCGGAAGCGTCAAAAGAATCTCAGATACTTGAAGCAACAGGTAAAGCGGAAGCGATACGTTTAGTGGCTGAAGCTGATGCGAATGCATTAGAAGTCGTGGGTAATGTTGCGAATACAGAGCAAGGTCAATCGGCTGTTATGTTAACAATCGCACAAGACTCGATTACCGCTCATCAAGCCATTGCTAAGGAAGGTACAGTGGTATTGACTGATGGTAAAACGGGCGAAAATATAGCTAATACGGTTGCGCAAGCTATCGCAGTTTCAAGCAATTTAAAACTGCCTAACTAATGCGCTTGCAAGACCTTATTAAATGCTCTGAACTATCCTTAATTAAAGAGGCTTTATGGAATATTTTTTAGAAAACCCTGACCATTTATGGTACTTAATTGCTGGTATTAGTTTTGTGATAGAGCTCAGTATCATGGGGTTAAGTGGTCCATTATTATTTTTTGCTATCGCAAGTTTGACGACAGGTATTTTGATTACAATAGGTTTTATCCAGGGCTGGCAAAGTGAAATATTTACTGTTGGCATATTAACAGCGGTTGTTGCGGCTATTTTATGGAAGCCGTTAAAGTCATTGCAGAACTCGAAAGATAAAACGGACAACTCGAGTGATATGGTAGGCTTAACTGTTTTAGCAAGTAGCGAAATTAATGTCAGTAGTGGTAGTGTTCGTTATTCAGGTATCGATTGGCAGGCACGTTTAGCGGAGGAAGCAAACGGTGACTCCATTAATGCAGACAGTCAGTGTGTCATTGTCGCCATCACAGGTAATATTATGTTAGTGAAAGCGATTTAATTGCAGTAGACCCAAGCAGAAAGCGCTTGTACTACCCACTAGAACGACGCATTCGCGTCGTTTTTTATTTACTCTACAGGCGTTAAATTTTTAATAAACTAAAGTTTAAATAGATTATTGGTATATTTTTTGAGCCCAGCGTGCCAAACCTGAGGTTACGCTACCAAAATGATCGCCAACAACAATCGGTATATTCGGCATTTGCTGATGCAAAAATTCATTCAAAACAGGAGATTTTGCCGTACCGCCAGTGACAAAAATAACCTCAGGTTGACATTGGGCTTGCTGCACCGCTGATTGCATGATGTTAGCAATGCTTTCTAAAGTGCGTTTATTAGCCGAGCGTAATGTATCTTTCGTTACATCAGCAGAAAGTCCTTCAGTAATATCATTTAAATCAATGTTTTGCATTGTTTTCTCAGAAAGAGCTATTTTTGCCTGCTCGGCTGCATTGACTAATTGGTAACTGAGCTTGTGATCATGAACTGCGACTAAACGTTCAATCATCGTTGTTTCTTTGGCATCACGCGATAACTGAATTAAATCACGTCTGTTTTGGGCACTGTAAAACTCGGTTTGTTCGTTGATATTATTAATTGCCAAAGCTTGATAAAAACTGCTTGTTGGCATCGGCTTACCTGTCTTTAATAAACTATTCATACCTAAGCTTGGCATGATGCCCTGTAAGGCTAATTGAATATCAAAGTCATTTCCTGCCACACGGACACCCGTATGAGCGAGTAAGTGGTCATTACGCTGTTCGTTATTAGTAAAGTCAGGGCTCATCAGCAGCATTGAGCAATCACTCGTACCACCTCCAATATCAACAACGAGTACGCGTGTTTCTTTTGTTAGTGAAGCTTCAAATTCAAAGCCTGCTGCGACGGGTTCATATTGAAATTCGACGTCTTTAAAACCTACACGTTTTGCTGCATTGGTTAATACGCTGATGGCTTGTCTATTACTCTCTTCGCCATGTAAGCCTTGGAAATTTATAGGTCGACCAATAACTGTTTGTGTCACTTCTTTTTGAAGTGATTTTTCCGTCAGAGTTTTAACATTACTCATCATGCAGGCAACAATATCTTCAAAAAATTGGATTTGTGCTGGTGCCAAACCACTCGCACCAAGAAATGATTTAGGTGACTTGATGTAGTAGCCTTCTTCAGGGTCTTCAAGGTATTGATCCAAAGCCGCCTTACCAAAGAGTAACTCACTTGAAATACCGTCATATTTTAGCTCACGCAGGGCTGATTGAGCTTTTTGTAGCTGTACCTTTCTTTCTGCAAGATAATTGGCTTGTTGCGGACTTGCCAACTGTTGAGAAAGCCAATGGGCAATTACATCACGACTTGGAGCATATAGGTTAGAAGCTATGTATGACTCATCTCCTAATAACGGAATAATGTGGGGCTGGTTGTCACGCATAGTAGCGACACCACAGTTGGATGTACCGTAATCAAAACCTATCATCATTATTACCTATGAGAATGCCAGTGAGAAAAAGGTCGCGTAGCATACTCAGTAACTCAGAAAACCTCAAGCATTTGTGACTGAATTTTACTTTTTTAGTGGGTATAAGAAAATGCTGTAAAATTTGTGACGTAGGGTTTTATTGTGTTCCCATTGAGCCGCAGTTAAAATGAATGAAACTGGATTGCTATGATATGAATGATGAAATTAAGTAAAACCAATCAGAAAATTGATAACAACGTCTGCAAAGCATTAACTATAGCGTGTGAATCATCTTTACATAAAGTAGCAGGTTTTGTGTGGTTAACCCATAGAGCAAATTACACCAATTTCCCCGCTAGCTTAGTGATTACCTGTGTATTTAATACTGAAAAAGAAATTGATGGAATGAAAGCATTGCAACAAGATGAATTAATGATCACGACTATCCAGAAGCAATTATTAAAGGTAGGCGTAGTGGTTAAAAATATTAAAAAAAGTGTCCGTTTTGACAGCGAGCAAGCTTGTCGGGAGAAACACAATGGGCAATGGGCTGACCGTTTAGCATTGGGTATTGTAAAACAAAAACCTAATGCTCGACGTTTTCATTAAACATCAAACTTAAGTAAAAAGCCTAAGATTTTGTGAATTTTAGGCTTTTTACTCTAATTTTAGGCTTTTTACTCTGTTGGTTACTTACTCTCGAATTTGTCCATCACCAAAAACGATAAATTTCTCTGTTGTTAAGGCCTCTAAGCCCATTGGGCCATATGCATGTAGTTTACTGGTAGAGATACCTATTTCTGAACCTAAACCTAATTGGTTGCCATCTGAGAAGCGTGAAGAGGCATTCACCATGACTACGGAAGAGTTTATTTGACGAATAAATCTTTGGCTGCGTGAGATGTCTTGGCTGATAATGACTTCAGTATGATCAGAGGTGAATTCATTAATATGGCTAATGGCCGTATCAAAGCTATTTACTACTTTTACTGCAATTTCTTGTGCTAAATACTCTGCTTGGTAATCATCTTCTGTTGCTAATTCAGCGCCAGTGAAATAGTTAATACTATTTTTACAGGCATGGACTTTCACCTTTGCGGCCTCATTTAGCGCTTTGGCTGCTAGTGGAAGGAATTTTTCACTAATATCAGCATGTATAAGAACCGTTTCAAAGGCGTTACAAGCACTAGGTTTTTGAGTTTTACCATTGATCAAAATATCCACCGCTTTAGTTAAATCAGCATATTTATCAATGTATAAATGACAAACCCCCTTATAGTGCTGGATAACAGGGATACGGCTATTTTCACTGACATAACGGATCAGCCCTTCACCGCCACGTGGAATAACAAGATCAATGGTATCACTTTGTTTGAGCAACTCTTCAATAACGGTACGACTAGTATCAGGAATAACACTTACCACGTGCTCATCAATATTATGTGCTGTTAATACTTGATGCAAACAATCTGCGATGGCTAAATTGGAGTGAATTGCCTCTGAGCCGCCACGCAAAATTACCGCATTACCTGATTTAATACATAAGGCTGCCGCCTCTGCTGTCACGTTGGGGCGCGCTTCATAAATCATGGCTATTACACCAAGAGGGATACGCATTTTACCAACTTGAATGCCATTTGGACGTAATGATAATTTATCAACATCGCCAACAGGATCAGTTAAAGCAATAATTTCACGGATAGCAGAACTTATTTCTTTAATGCCTTTTTCCGTTAGCACTAATCGATCTAACATGGCTTGGGATAAGCCTTTTTCTCGACCTGCAGTAATATCTTTAGTATTTTCTTGGATAATGGCATCACTATTATTTTCAATCGCAGTGGCAATGTCATTTAATAGCGTATTTTTTTCACTACTGTTAAGTTGTGCAGCCACTCTGCTGGCATTTTTAGCCTTACGTGCCATAGTGGCGATATTAAAATCAGTCATTTTACTACTCTTGTCGAAAATTGTTTAAGTTGTTTAATCTACTTGTTATAACCTAATTATAATATAACCATATCATCACGATGTACTACAACATCGCCCTGATCATGGCCTAAAATGGCGGTAATATCATTACTATGTTTACCCATAATTCTTTTTAAATCATAGTGGCTATATAAAGTAATGCCTTTGGCAATTACCACGTTGTTACTTGCATCAACTAAATCAATAGCATCACCAGCTTTAAATTTGTTACTCACTGATTTAATACCTGAAGGCAATAAAGATGCCCCCTTATTAACAACAGCATTTACCGCGCCAGGATCGAGCTTTATCTTGCCTCGACTTTTTAACGTATGTTTTAACCAATGTTTTTTAGCAGTAATAATATCTTTATCTGCGGCAAAACGGGTGCCTGGATTAACTTCTGCTAAAAGAGAGCTAAATACCTCACTCTTCGTCCCGTTAACAATATAGGTATTTATACCATGTTCAACGGCCTTTTCAGCAGCTTGTATCTTGGTTTTCATGCCTCCGCTAGCTAGAGGATTGCGACTTGTGCCCGCCATGGCATAAATTTCATCGGTAATCTTATCGATATTCGGAATTAATACGGCATCATCATTGATATTTGGGTCTTTGGTAAACACACCATCGATATCACTTAAAATGAATAAACTATCTGCTTCACAAGCTTGGGCAACTAATGCGGCAATATTGTCATTATCACCGATAGCGAGTGCCTTGGTAGTAACCGTATCATTCTCATTAACTATGGGCAGTACTCCATTGGCTAATTGAATTTTTATGGTTTCTTGAATACTTATAAAGCGTTCTCTATCCGCTAAATCATTTTGGGTGATAAGTATCTGGCTACAAGGAATGTCAAAAAAACGCTGCCAATTAGCCATCATTTGCATTTGACCAACGCTTGCCATGGCTTTTTTTGTGGAAAGTGAGAGTTTTGGCGAGCCATGTTGTATGATAGTACGGCCAGCTGCCACACCGCCGGATGAAACTAAAATGATTTCTCTACCTTGCTGTTGGCATTTGGTAATAAATTGTGCAATTGCTAAGGTATATTGGCCACTACAACCATCGTGACTAGGTGCTACCAATGCACTACCAACTTTGATTACAGCTCTATTAAAATTCATTTTATCTCCTATTACTCTGCTTGTTTGAGTATGCTTGAAACTGATTAAAAACTCAATTATTAAAGGTAATTATTCACTATTTGAAAAGTCAAAAAGGGCTGCTTTCAAACGCTTTGCAAAGTATTTGCCGGTAACTATGTGTTTTACCCCTTTAAATTCTCTAAAAAAGTGTAATTTTTGGCTGATAAAAAAAAAGAGGGCACTTTTTGTTCGTAAATATTTTTTAATGATTATTTATCGAATAGTCAGAGTTTAAAATGAGTTGCGTCATGGTGGAGTAATAAAAAAATTTAATTTTCAGCTAAATCATGATTAAATGACGATACCCGTGTCACTTATCTATTAATAGTAGTTATTATCAAGCTATGCTAAATTTTTTACCTGCCAAATTGATCGGTTTACTATCTTTTTTCCTTTACAGCCTTAATACATTATTTTGGTTATTGCCTATTTTGGTTTTTTCACTGCTTAAAGCATTAATACCATTAGATTTTTCAAAAAAAGTATTTAGCTATCTATTGGACTTAATGGCCAGTAATTGGGTTGCAACAAACAGTATCATTCAACATTTATTTACTAAAACTCGTATTGTGGTGACAGGTTTAGAGGCCCTTAAGGTTGATGACTGGTATTTAGTGCTAGCAAATCATCAAAGCTGGGTTGATATTGTTGTGTTACAACGAGCGTTGCACGGAAAGATTCCTTTTTTAAAATTCTTTTTAAAGAGGGAACTTATTTATGTACCACTTCTGGGGCTGGCTTGGTGGGCTCTTGATTTTCCTTTTATGAAAAGATATAGCCAAGCATTCTTGAAGAAAAACCCTCATCTGCGTGGTAAAGACTTAGAAACAACTCGAAAAGCCTGTGCTAAGTTTAAGCATAAGCCTGTCAGTGTAATGAATTTTATTGAAGGAACACGTTTTACTCAAACAAAACATGATAAACAAGCTTCTCCTTTTCAACATTTGCTGAAACCTAAATCAGGCGGGATTTCTTTTGTCTTGGATGCCATGGGCGAGCATTTAACTAAAATTGTTGATGTTACTATTTATTATCCTGATGGCATTCCAAATTTTAGTGATTTTATTTACGGGCAGGTAGAAGAAGTACATATTGAAATTCAGACTCTAGATATTGCGAGTGAAGTGGGTCATATCAATTTTTCAGATCGAAATGACAGAGTTGCTTTTCAGAAATGGTTAACGAAATTTTGGCACGATAAAGATGCAAGGCTTGAGAAAATGATACAGCAAAATAACGCTCAACATGATGGCTAATGTTAATGTTTGATGCTCCTGAAAGCTAGCATGCCAGCAATATGACAGGAAAATTATATGAATGAACTGATCAGTACTTGGCTGAGTGAACAAGGTCTTAGCGCAGAATATTTAGCAAGTAGTGCCACGGCTGTTGGTATCGGTTTAATCTTGTTGGTTTCCAGCCTAAGTTATTATATTGCTAAATATCAAGTTTTAGGCTTAATGAATAAAATCATCATTAATAGTAAAAATACTTGGGATGATGCTTTGATGGAGCACGGTGTCCTCAGTCGCATGGCACTATTGTTACCTTTTTTACTCATGCTTTTTCTAACGCCTTTAGTTTTAGAAAACAGTAGTATTGCTAGCATCTTACTTATTTTGTTGAGTAAAGTACTGCTTACCTTTCAAATTGCCCGTTGTATTAGTGCTTTATTGAACGTTAGCCGAAGTATCTACCAAGAAAGTGCTAAACAACGGTTTCTACCGCTAAATGCTATTATTCAAATTATAAAACTCGCCTTATACTTAGTGGCAAGTATTATCATTGTTTCGCTTATTATAGACCGGTCACCGGTATATCTATTAAGTGGTTTAGGTGCTTTAACTGCAGTATTACTATTAGTTTTTCAAGACACTATTAAGGGGTTAGTCGCAAGTATTCAAATCTCAGCGAATCGAATGGTTGTTGCAGGTGATTGGGTAGAGTTGCCAAAATATGGTGCCGATGGTGATGTGCTAGAAATTGGGCTAAGTACAGTAAAAATAGAAAACTTTGATAAGACCATTACCACAGTGCCAACCTATGCATTGATTAGTGATTCCTTTAAGAATTGGCGCAATATGTACCATACCGGTGCGCGGCGCATTAAACGCACTGTGATTATAGACCTTGCGAGTATTGATTTTTGTAGTGAGGAGAAAATAAATCAGCTGACTAATGCATATTTATTACAAGGTTATCTGAGTGAAAAAAAGCAAGAGCTTGCCTTAAGTGAGCAAAATAATAAAAGCGACATTACTGCGGAATCATTTACCTCTCTTAATAGCCGACAATTGACGAATATTGGAACTTTTCGCGCTTATATTACCAAATACTTGCAACAAAATAGTCATGTTCGAAATGATTTAACCTGTATGGTTAGACAGTTGACCGCGACACAAACAGGGCTACCTTTGGAAATTTACTGTTTTGCTGACACGACTGATTGGCAGACTTATGAAACAATTCAAGCAGATATTTTCGACCATCTTTTTGCCATCGCTCCGCAGTTTGATTTGCGAGTCTTTCAACATCCTAGTGGTCATGATTGGCAGAAAAATTTATAACAAAGAGTATTGAGATGAAGTCAATAGAAGAGCAATTAGCGCGCTATAAAAGCGTGCATTTGAATCAAAAAAATATTAAAACACATTTTATTGGCGTACCTTTGATCGTGTTTGCCGTAACATTGATGTTAAGTACTATTGTTTTTGAAATAACGATGGATGAACTCTTTAGTACTCAGCTTACTTTGCACTATACCCTTGCGATGGCTATTTTTTCTGTCGTTGCTATTTATTATATTTTTTTACACCGTTTATTAGCTGTTGGAATGTTGGTCTATATATTCATTAATTTGTATATTGCACAGTTATTTAGCGGTACACCAAATTTAATCTATATCGCAATTGCTTTGTTTGTTATCGGCTGGATTATTCAGTTTATTGGTCATTATTATGAAAAGGCTAAACCGGCTTTTGTTGACGATTTGAGCCAATTTCTAATAGGGCCATTATTTTTAATGGCAGAAGTATACTTTATGTTAGGTTTTGAGTCGGAGCTAAAAGCACGAGTAACTTCACTGGCAGTTGAAAAACGTAAAGCATTAGAAAAGAAGATACGAGATAAATAACTTTTATTAATCTACTTGATGTCTGTTCTCTACCAGTAATAGGGTAAAAATTCGATGCCATATTACTGATAACTCCGCTTAGCGCTGCCTAATCACACCTTCTTGCATGGTAGAAGCGACTAACTCTCCCTGACGATTATATATTTGTCCTCTGACTAGACCCCGGCCATTGCTAGCAGATGGACTATCTACGCAATAGAGTAACCAATCATCGAAACGGAATGGACGATGGAACCACATTGCGTGATCTATGGTGGCAATTTGAAAATTGGGTTGCCAATAACTGGCGCCATGGGGTAACAAAGCCGTAGGTAGAAAGTGAAAATCTGACGTGTAAGCTAACATATAGGTGTGTATACCTAGGTCGTCGGGTAAATTGCCATTGGCCTTTATCCACATCTGGCTTACCGCTTCCGTTGCTTTAGGCTGTAACCAATTATATTGCTTAACAGGGCGAATATCGATGGGTTTTTCAGCCAAAAACTTTTCTCGCAAAGCTTTAGGTATCGCGTGCTGGTTGGCTTTGATGTAATCGGTAAATGACGGAAGCTCTTCAGGAGCAACCACATTTGGCATGGTATCTTGATGATCAAACCCTAGCTCTGCGTGTTGAAAAGATGCCGTCATATAAAAAATGGCTTTACCATTTTGTATTGCCTGTACTCTTCGGGTACTAAAGCTTGAACCATCACGAATAACTTCCACCTCATAAATAACAGGTAAACTTGCGTCACCAGGGCGTAAAAAATAAGAATGTAGGGAATGAACAGTACGATTAGCTGCAATTGTTTCTTGAGCCGCCGATAGTGCTTGTCCCATGACTTGACCACCGAAGAGAGCTTTATAGCCTAAATCTTGGCTTTGTCCTCGATAGATGCCCTGTTCAATGACTTCTAGCTTTAATAATGCTGATAACTCATCTAATACACGTGTCATTTTTTACCTTATATATCAAAGACTATTTGGTTAAAAACCAACTAATTCATGTTGACAGTGTAATCGCTATTGATGTTGTATGTAAAGTAGGTTAAATTTCATTCAAAATAGAGTAACAATAATAATAACGACTTATCTAAATCATAATTGATCTAGGGAGGGGAAATTATGGCTTCAGCAATGCGAAGAGAATACCTGTTGGAACGTCGACAGGAAGTGTCGGAGGATACAGATAAACTTTGGGAAAGCTTAACCTTGGCACAGAAATTTGCTGCCAGTAGCTTAGCGCAATTTGGTTATAAGCTTAGCTTTATTAGAGACCTTCATGATACTCATGTGGCAGTTCTAAGTTGCAATGATAATATCGCTGTTATCTCTAAAGGGGGAGAAATTAATACTCACCCAAAGATTAAGATTCGTCTTTAAGTTAGCGAGACACAAAAAAAGCGCCCATGGGCGCTTTTTTTGTGTCTTTTTTCTGCTTTTTAAGGTTTTTAAACCATTAATAACGTAAAATGCTCAACATTATTAGTAAGAAAGTAATTGTATTTATGTCTCGTTCAAAAAAATCTAGAAAACCAGGTGGAGCACCTACAGCTAAACCTAAATTAAGTAAGCAAGAATTAGCTAAAGTTGAGAAACGTATCCGTAAAACAACGGGTAAAGTGGCAGGTAACCGTCAAAAAGAAGCGGTACAAAGCCAGGCTGACAATAAACAGCAAGGTGGTAATAAAGACCCTCGCCTTGGAAGTAAAACACCCATTGTTTTAGGCAAAGTTGTTGCCAAGCAAGATAAGCCTAAACAAATGAATACCAAGCAAAATAGCGAAAAATCATCCGCTATTGCGAGTGTACGTTATGTTGAAGATACAGTGGTTGAATTATCTGCAGAGCAAGAAATTGATGCTATTGAGCAAGATGAGCTGTTGCAAAATATTCTAGCTAAGCAAGAAGATGATATTGCATTGACTGAGAAAGAAGTTGATTACTACAACGAGAAAATGGAGCGACATCAAGTATTATCGGCTGAATTAGGTCTTGATGAGGATGACGATGTTAGTGATGAATCTAACGGCAGTGATAGCGAAGATGAGCTTTGGGATAAGTTAGATCGACCTGACTTCTCTGATTTTGAAGAAAAAGAGTAACATCAATGAGTGATTTTTGGTTATATGCTTTATTGATTGGCATTATCATTGTTGTTGCCTTGGCTGCTTATGCAGGTAAGTTATTAAAACAGCTAGCTCAGCAAAAAGAACAACAAGCACAAGCTGAGTTGGCTCATCAACAAGCACTAAATAAGCATGATAAAAAAGTGTTTGATAGCATATTATTAATTACACGTGCAATGCAAGAAGAGCAATGTGAGTTCGATGAAGGTTGCTGGCGTTTGTCAGTATTATTGTCTTCATTGAAAACCTTAACAGAACTGTCAGAGAAGTTTCCGGGCATATTTGGCTTATACGATGAAATTAAAAATCTCTCAATTCTTGATGAACGTAAAAATCTGACAAAAAAAGATCGAATGCGTGAAGATTATCAGCGTATGACAGCGTTGAATAAAAGACATGATGAGGTTGTCAGTGATTTAGATGAGTTATATAAGTTTACTACTGAACAACTCGTCCACCTAACCCCTTAGCGACAATAGCGGACCTTGCTTGCAAATACAGATCTTATTCAGGTCTGTTGTTGCGCTTGATCAATGCGTATAAATTATATAAAAGCTATACTATTTTCGTTCACTAAATTAAACGGTAAGAAAATATGAAAGTAAGTCAATTCTTCGATAATACGCTATTAAGTAAATATAACACCAGCGGACCAAGATACACCTCTTATCCAACAGCGTTAGAGTTTCATGACGACTTTAAGCATGAAGACTTTATTAAAGCGATAGAAACTTCGCAAAATCGCGAATTGTCACTTTACGTGCATATCCCATTTTGTCACACGCTTTGTTATTACTGTGGTTGTAATAAGGTTATTACTCGTCATCGTGGCAAAGCAGATACTTACCTTGAATATTTAGCAAAAGAGATAGCGCTACAGGCACCATTGTTTGAAGAGTACACAGTTAAACAATTACACTGGGGCGGTGGTACGCCCAGCTTTTTAACGCATCCGCAAATTACTCAACTAGTCTCTTTATTGAAAGAGAAATTCAATTTCTCAGATGAGCTAGAAATGAGTATTGAAATTGATCCACGTGAAATCGAAATGGACTTAGCTGAACATTTATTTTCATTAGGTTTCAATCGCTTAAGTTTAGGTGTACAAGATCTCGATTTAAAAGTACAACAAGCGATCAACCGTGTTCAGTCAACCGAGTTCATTGGTAATTTTATTCAGCATGCCAAGGATGTTGGTTTTAGGTCTATTAATATAGATTTGATCTATGGTTTACCTCATCAGACACTTGAGAACTTTGCTAAAACGTTAGTAAAAGCACACGAATGGGATGTTGATCGTATTTCTCTTTTTAGTTACGCTCATTTACCAAGCCGATTTGCTGCACAGCGTAAGTTACGTGATGAATGGTTACCAAATACTCAAGAAAAATTTGCCTTAATGAAGTTGGCAATAGAAACCCTTTGTGACTTTGGTTATGACTTTATTGGTATGGATCATTTTGCTAAACCTAATGATGAATTAGCGGTCGCACAAAGTGATGGTACTTTGCATCGAAACTTCCAAGGCTACACCACTAAAGGTGGCTGTGACCTATTAGGACTTGGTGTTTCATCAATTAGCTCTATCGGCAATAGTTTTAGCCAGAATATAAAAGATTTGAAAGAATATTATCAATCAATAACAGAAAGACAACATGCGCAAATTAAAGGTGTTTGTTTATCTGAAGATGATATTTTACGTGGTGAGGTTATTCAGGAATTAATGTGTAACTTGTACCTAGATAAGCAAGTCATTAGTGAAAAGTATAACATTAATTTTGATGAATATTTTGCTGAAGATCTGCCACTTCTAGATACTTTTATAAATGATGGTTTAGTCGAAAATAATGCAAATTATATTAAGGTTGGACAAAAAGCCCGTTTATTAATTCGTATTATTTGTATGAGCTTTGATGCTTATATGAAAAAACATGTGAATCAGCAACGTTTTTCTCGAGTGATTTAATTAGCTCGATTGGTACAACTTAAGTTAGAAATATACTTATCCCCAAACGGTAGGGTTTGGGGATAAATTTCTAACTTATTGTCTATTTAAAAAGTCCTAAGTTTCTATCGCTTATGGCGTCTCGCCAACCTCCTAACCATTGTGATTTTGCATTAACACTCTGATAGGGGCATTGTTCCTTTGTTTTGCCGCCAAGACCAGCCTGATATCCATTAGCATGTGCTCTACCAAGTTTATCCCTTTTTTGTCTTTTCATTTATTTCACCTTATAAACTTTCTGTAAGTGTGCCAAACAGCTCAAGAGATGAGACCGATTGGTATTAATTGATAAATCAATTAATAAACAAATTTGTATCCTTCATTTACCTAGGATCATTTAATACTTAATACCATACAGCGACCGATTGTCGAATTTTGCATCGACCTAGTGGTGTATGAAATTTGATCAATCGACGAGTTATTTAAGAGGAATTTTTCAGCTGATGCAAGTGAAAATATGTAAATGTCAGCGGTAGAAATCAGGACAAAGAAATAAAAATTCAGAGCATATTTTTTTTCATGAAAGTTTGCTTTGGTAAAACAAATTGTTAGCATCACTTCATGTTAAAACATTATTGCTATAGTTAATAAATAGCATATTTAATAGACAAAATTACTCTAAAAAAGAAACTGGTTTTAATCCATTGTTGTTACATAAACTCCTTTGAGAAAAAATACTCTATGCTATTAAGTACGTAATAAAGGTTTCAGCATGGTTTCTAAGCCATTTAGTTTCACTTCATACATCAAGGCTAATTGTTGCCCTAATTTTCCTTCAGGAAAGCCTTTGCTTTGAAACCACACCAAATATGGCTCAGGCAATTGCAATAACTTTCTACCAGCATACTTTCCGAAAGGCATGGTTTGATTAATGGCTTCAATCAGGGCTTGTTGATCGTTTAACAAAGTAGATCCTTTTGTCGGATAAGTGCTAATGAAAAGTTAGATCGAGCTAGGTTTTCAGCTTAATCTATTCTCGTAAATTTGCTTGCCAGTGTAATATTAGTGACATATAAAAGTCACAAAAGCTTCATTAGTGTTTATTATACTGCTCCCATCTTAAAAGGCTAATAGCAATACCTATGTTACCTAAAAATGCAGGATTTAGTAGATATTAGAAGTGTTATTAGGCAATGCTCTGATTGAAGGGAATACTTTTTCTCGAGAAGTCAATAACGTGCATTAACAACTCTAAAGCTAGCCTGCAGTGGGTTCTTAGCTACACATGATGATTCTACATCGGTTAATAAGGGAGTAACCCTTAATGAAAAGATGAGCTTTTATTATGGGTAATTCAGACATCCTGCAACCAGCATTTTGAAGTATTGTGAGTAAAGCTCAACCGCGTTAATTAATTTAGGGATGAACATGTCAATTATTCGAAAACGAAGTGCCGCTCATAAAGCCTATTTACCTGGTAATGTGCGTGATAACCAGTATGTTTTAGCTGAGTTTACCTTGCCTGATGAAGTGCTTCAGCAGTTCTCAAGCAAATATAGTGAACTAAAGCCGCAGCCATATCATGATTTTTACCAGCAATTATCAGCTTTATTTTTTGAATTAACTGATGATGTTGAGCTCAATAATTGCCAGTTTATTGCTAATGATAAACTGGCGCGCGTAAGATATAGCCAAGAAATGCATCAATGGCAAACGAATCAGCAAATTCTGTTTTACTATAATCCAGAGAGTCACCACCTTAAAAAGTCATTTTTTGACGGCAGTAAAAGGGCAAAGAAAATTTGTTTACTCTTTTTAGCAACAGGTAACGACATTAGAGTTAATGCGGCTAATTTTCACAGTAAAGTGAGTCAAGTAGTCGAAAACTTTTGTGAAAGAATTACGTTAGATAAAAGCGATATGCGCTTGAGAGATCATCAGCATCTGACTTACGATCTATTTGCTCAGAATAAAGGATGTACTCTTACCCAAGCACATAAATTGCGTGAAATTGATAAACGTTACGCCAGTCAAAAAGTGACAGTACCGACTCATCATAGCGCCATGAATTATGCAGTAGTTACTTTGAATATCAGTAATGAACTATTGCAACAAGTAGAAATAGATAGCCATTCAAAAGACCCTTACAATCCGCTATATATGTATTTAACCGATATTTTCACTATGGCGGCTAAGCGTTATAACCTAAATAATGGTGCGCTGATTGCCAATGGTTTGGTGCCTATTGTTCGATATAGCATTCATGAAATTGTATCTCGTGTGGGTGAATTACAAATGTTGGGCTATAACCCTGAGCAAAGCCCATGCGGAATTGTCAGTAAATGGAGTGCAGATGAGCTAACCGATAATGTTCAGTTAGTCTTTGTTGCAACACCTGAAAATAATAGTGGTCATGGCTTTGGTCGATTTTTAAATCAAATAGAGCAAGCAATGCAGCTTATGGCAGTAGAACTTGAAATAGAGCCGACTAAAGAAGAAGTGATGATAAGATTTCATCAGCACTTAGCCTATAATTTTTAAACAGCATTAGGTTTGCCAGCTTAAGTTGCATGAGGTCTTTTTTGCAATTTACGTTGTAACGTTCTCCTGTGCATTGAAAGCTGTCTAGCGGTAGCCGAAATATTCCCCTGGTTAGCTTTCAACACTTGTTGAATATGTTGCCATTCGACTTGTTCTGCCGATAAAGTTTCTTCGCTTTGAGTGTCGACTTCGATAGTTTCAGCCTTGCTGCCTTTAAGTGTCGCAAGCAGTGTCTGGCTATCTACTGGTTTAGATAAATAATCATCAGCACCTAACTTTATCGCGTCAACAGCCGTAGCAATGCTAGCAAACCCGGTAAGTAATACAATACGGCTTTGCGGGCGTAATTTACGTAAAGGTGTAATGATTGATAAGGTATTTTCTTCTGCTAATTTCATATCCAATAAAATATAATCAGGCGTATGCCGGTGGCATGCGAGTAACGCATCATTATTATTATCAACTTGCACGCAATCAAAACCGTGTTTAGTTAAACGTCTATTAAGAGTATTGGCAAAAATAACATCATCTTCAACAATTAGTAGTTTCGATGGTGTTATGGCTGAATTAGGCATATTCACTCCCTTAGAATTTATTGTAAGATGAAATTGGTAGACTCAATGTAACGAGTGCGCCACCATCTTGGTGGTTTGTTAACGCTAGTTTTCCACCAAGGCGCTCTAGACTAGCATGGCTTAAAAAAACGGCCATGCCAAAGCCTTGCTCACTATTAACAGGTTTTACCCCTAATTCATTAAGCTTTTTTAAGGTAAAACCTTTACCATAATCTCGAATGGTAAATTGCCAATTATCCTCAATAATTTGACAAGTAAGGCTTAGCGCTTTGCTGTTATTGGCTTTACTTGCCCTAATTGCATTATTTATTAAGTTGATAATAGCAGGTAATAAAGCAGCATCAGCATTAATAGAGGCTCCATTAGAGTTTTCGTCACTATTTTTTTGTAACTGTAAGCTTATTTCTGGATTATTTACTCGGACATTATCAGTGATTTCATCGAATAAAGCTTGGCAATTAGTGGCTTTAATTACTTGTTCTTTAATATCGAAAACCATCGCACGAAAGTCAGATAAGCTGTCTCTACAGCGCGTTAGTTGATTTTGCATATCAAGTACTATTTCGTTGTCAGGTAAATCATCAAGTAACTCATCAGCAAGCAATTGCACTGTTGCGATAGGGGTAGCCAATTGGTGAGTAACCTGAGCAGACGCAACACCTAGTGAGGTAACTTGCTCTTGTTTTAACAGATTTTCACGATAGGCGGCAATGGCAAGTTCTTGTTGATTGATGCTGCGTGCCATCTTTCCCACAACAATAGCAACGACGAGCGCAGAAAATAAAAAGTTGATCCCCATACCAATGAAGTGGCCTTGCATATTACCGTGCATAACGCTCATGGGTAATGACCATAATAAAATACTATAAGAAGCAATGGCAAGGAAGGCAACGATTGTTAGTAATAAAGGCGTTAAAGTAACAGCAGCTATTGCGATAGGAATGAGTAATAAAGAAACAAAAGCATTGGTTGCCCCACCACTAAAAAAGAGTAAAAGTGACAGGAAAATAATATCAGCACAGATTTGTACTAATATTGCTTTTTGGCTCGCTTTTTTTTCACTTAAGTGATTGCGCCTATAATAAAGGTAGCTACTGAAGGTAAAAAGTACCTCTAAGCTAATTATACTTACCAATGGCATCCATGGTAATTCATAGGCTAACCCTAAATTGACAAATAGAATTAACAGTAACTGAATAGCAATTGCAATACTGCGTAATGCAATAATAGCCTGTATTTGGCTGGTTCTTTTGAAAAACTGTGGCATATATTTCTTACTGGCTAAATATGAGATAATGTTTGTATTAATGAAATTAACGATTACATCTTAGCCTATTTAGCAACAAAAAAGGCTGAGGTAAATCATAAAAGAAACAATGATTAAGGCAATAAATAAAATGACAGATCAACCCAACGACAAAGCGGTACAAATAGCGACTCTAGCCGGAGGCTGTTTTTGGTGTATTGAAAGTGCATTTAATATGGTAAATGGTGTTATTTCTGCCAAGCCTGGTTACATGGGAGGGCATACTACAGCACCAACTTATGAAGAAGTTTGTACCGGTAAGAGTGGCCATGCAGAAGTAGTACAACTTGAATTTGATAGTTCAGTGATAAGCTATAGAGAGATATTGGAGGTGTTTTTTAGTCTACACAATCCAACGCAGTTAAATCGTCAAGGAAATGATATCGGCACACAATACCGCTCTGAAGTTTTTACTCATGATGTTCAACAACAAGAGGTTGCTTTAGCCATCATTGAAGAAATCAATCAAGAGCAGCTATTTGATGATTCAATCGTGACTCAAGTAAGTCCAGCCGTTACTTTTTATTGTGGTGAAGACTATCACCACAATTACTTTGAAAATAATCCAGAAAATCAATATTGCCAAGCGGTTGTCTCACCGAAGCTAGCTAAGTTTAGAAAAACTTTCGTTGCTAAATTGAAATAAGCGACAACTTTTTCAGCGCAATATCTTCTACCGGACTAAATTATCTCCACTATATTTAAATTAAGTGTTGGGTAATTTTTTCGGTGGTATTGTTATGCAAAAGAAAAAATTTATATTTGTTACTCTCACGCTGATTGCTGTCCTAATTTGGCTTTACCCTTCGGAAAACCCGTATCAATATCGTCAAGTTAAGCGGTTAGCTAGCGCAGAGGAAAATTATTTACTGCCAATCTCTCCGCATATTAGTCAAGTTAACCGACCAGATGAGACCTTCTACTTTCCAATAAAGCTTGGCCATGTAGGTCCAAGTAATTCTTTATACTCTGGGCCTAAACAATATCCATTCTATTGCATGACCATAGACTCTGGGATTGGCCAACCTTTAGTAGATAACCAAGAAGGTTTTGGTGTCCCTGTTTATGAAAATATAGCATTACAGACGGCTATTATTGGTTATTCGAAAGATTGCTTAGTGAAAAGTCATTTACAGTTTTATTATCTCAACAATAATGAAAAATTAGTTAAAATTTCTCCGGAGCAATTCTCTCAACTAACCTCTTTAAGAGATGCTCAGCTACCCTTGCAATTATTTCGTGCGGAACAAGGCAGTATTAATCGTTTTATATACACCATTGCTATGGCAATAACTCCTGAAGAGCTAGGAACACGTACTAAGAGCTCGTTATGGAATAAAAAATTAATTTATCAGTTTCATGGCGGCTCAGGAATAGGTTTTAGGCAGGGCAGACAAAAAGCAACACGTACGATAACTAGGCGTTTAGAAGAAGTACAAAAAGGCTATGCGATTATAAGTTCAAGCGGGAATCGAACCAGTTATACCTATAATATGTTATTGGCGGAAGACACGGCGCGTAGAGTGAAGCTTCATTTCATTAGCTTATTTGGTGAGCCTTTATACACAGTGGGCATTGGCGGATCAGGCGGAGGACTAGCTCAATACCTAATTGGCCAAAACAGTCGTGGCATTCTTGATGGCCTGATTCCCCAATACTCATATCCGGATATGTTAAGCCAGACAATTTACACCCTAGATTGCGACTTATTTAATAATTACTTTACCTTTCGAGCCAAAGATAATAGCCGCTGGCAACAGTGGGATCAGAGACAATTGCTCGAGGGGATGAATAGCTTGCATGACTTTCCACAAAAAATAGCCTTTCTTCAACCGGTAGCTCAATTTATGGCTGGTATGGTACCGAGCTTCCCTCAAGGTAATAGTGAATGCATTAATGGTTATTTTGGTTTATCTACCTTTATCCATAATCCTAGACAAGGTTTTTTGCGCCACTTCTTTAGTGAAGATGTTGTTGAACAAACTAACTGGAATTATTGGGAAGATATGGCTTGGCTGTTTGGCCGTGATAAATACGGCTTGGTAGAAAGCACCTGGGATAATGAGGGAGTGCAGTATGGACTAAGTGCCTTAAAGCAAAGAAAAATAACCTTGGCTGAATTTGTTCATATCAATAAGAATATTGGCAGTTGGAAAGCGCAACACCAAATGAGGGCCGAAACCATTGTGACTCCCTTCGGCCGTAAAATGCCGTTTTGGATTTCGCTATGGGGTAGCGATAATATAACGCAAGTAATGGATAATGAATTAGCGCCTCGACGAAGTGCTTCACTTAATGCAATTGAAGCAGCTTATCGAGGGGGGCAGGTTTTTATTGGTAAACTTGATTTACCGATTATTGATGTACGTCATTACTTAGAAGAAAAGTTGGATATGCATCATATTTCGGCATCGTTTAGTACACGTTTACGGTTACAGCAAGCAAATGGCCATTATGAAAACCAGGTTATTTGGGTGGCAAAGCGTGATTTTGATCCGACAAATCAGGCCTTTGAGTTGATGGATTTATGGTTGTTAAAGCGTTTAGCATTTCCAGAACTCAATGCGGCTCAAAGTAAACCAGTACAATTACAAGATACTTGTTTTGATGATAAGGGTAGTGTTCTCGCTGAAGGAAAAGATGTATGGCATGGCAATTGGAATAACAGAGATTACGAGAAAAAAGATTTCAAACGAGGTGTATGTGCTGAGCATTATGCTATTTTTTCAAATAGTCGTATTCAAGCTGAAGGTCCTTGGCAGGGCAGCGTTTTCAAGTGTTATAAAATTCCATTTGAACAAGCGATAGAGCAAGGTATGTATGCAGATATAGATCTGACTGAACAGTTAACATCTTTACGCGCAATATTTTCTCAAGGAGTGTGTGACTATAGTCAAGGTGACGCTGGCAGACCAAGTGACCTTTAGACTCTGAGGTGATGATTAGATAATAAAAATGACAAAGAAAACTCTTTGTCATTTTGAATGTTTACAGACAAAACTCGCTAATAAATAGCCTTAACCATTTTTATCTTAAAAAATAGAGCGAAATGAAGAACGACCACTTCGTCTAGATGAACGACGACTTCTCATTCTGCTATGTAATTCGTGGCGTTTTGACTCTAACCATTCTTCACGTGTAATAGTCGCATCTCCGCTACGGCCTTCTTCACGTTGACGGTAGGCACAAAACTCTTCAAAAGCTTCAAAATCGTCTTTAAATTCTTCGGCAACTAGTTCGATCATAATTGCATCATCTAAAAAGCCTAATACAGGAATATGGTCAGGTACTAAATCTTCAGGATCACTAAAGTACGCTAAAGCACTTAATACTTCCGTGCGCTCATCAGTTGGAATTTGCCATTCATCATCTTCAATCATGGCTACGAAAGTTTCTAGTTTTTGAATACGATCTCGAACAAATTCAGGTACATTAGCTTTTATATTTTGACTAATCTTTTTAGCGTTAGTGAGAATTTCTTGCTCACTAAGTTGTTCGGCACCTGCTTGCGCTTTGCGCATAACATCACGGAAATGCTCTAAGTCTGATTCGGTTAATTCAAATTTAACTTCAAACGCCATTACAATTCTCCTGCTTTTGGCTATGTTTTCAATGTGTATTATTGGTCATCATGCCTAAGCATAGTTGACCTGTATTAATAGAGTTAGTTGAAATACTGTGATTTGATCCTTTATCTCAATTATTAATTTAGCAGAATAGATTAGTCGCGACATCTTATTTACTTAAGTTTTTTAATTACTTTGTAACTTTATATTCACATAATGTTATGCTTTTATTGTCTTTTGCTATCCAACAATTATTCATTATGCCAACAAAAGAGTTAACCGAAAGAGAACCTATCAATGAAGTGGTAAATGTCCCGAATGAGGGCAATCAAACTTGTGAAAATTGCCATGTGCCACTGAGAGGCCCTTTTTGTGCTAATTGTGGACAAGAAGCTGATTCGAAATTGAAATATTTTTGGGTGGTTATTATGCACCTATTAGATGATATTTTTAGTTTTGATTCTCGCGCTAGTCGAACCCTTTTTCCTTTACTGACAAGGCCTGCTTTTTTAACGAATGAATATTTTGCTGGCAGAAGGGTACATTATGTACCGCCACTACGATTATATTTGTTTATCAGTATTATTTTTTTCCTCACGCTAAAATTCTTTATTGCGGCTGAAAATAATAAAACCATCACGGTTAGTGACAAACAAGCGCTTATTTCCCAAGTGCAAAGCCATATTAAGGAATTAAAAACTGAGAAAAGTGACGTTGAAAAAACGCAAAAAACTAGTGTTGACGCTATCGAAAATATAGCAACATTGGATGCTGATATAGCAAAGTTTACTGTTTATCTTGATGATTTGAACAGTGACTATAGCTTGGGAAGTAATAAACAGATTATTAAACTGACTCGAGAGCTGCTTGAGTTGGAGTTTGATAAAATTAAAGAAGAGCTACCCGCGGATGAAAAAGCGCGTTTTGATTCACTGATTGCCAGTCTATTGAAAGTGAAAAGTGGCACTCAAACTAAGCAAGATATAAAGATAGCTAATAATGATGATGGCACCCTGTCATTTGACTTCTTATCGGATGAAAAAAATAAGAAAGTAAATGCTTTCGTAAAAGAGTTAACGGATAAAGCTGAAAAAGCGTTTAATACTGATACTGGTCCTCTCATTGAGCAAGTCATTGGAAAACTTCCCCAGTTGATGTTTATTTTACTGCCACTTTTTGCAGTATTACTAAAAGTGATGTTTATTTTCTCTAAGCGATTATACATGGAGCATTTAACGGTAGCTTTGCATAGTCACAGTTTCATTTTTATCGCGATATTACTCTCTGAAATATTGGATGTGCTAGATAACTACCTTGCACCAATGTACCCGATTCTCGCCAGTTTTACCGGTGTTGTTGCTGGAGGGATTTTATTTTGGATACCGATCTATTTATTTTTAATGCAAAGAAAAGTTTATAGACAAGGTTACTTTTTTACTTTTGTGAAGTTCACTGTTATTGCCACTATATATAGCTTTATGATACTGCTAACTGGACTAGTTGCTGTGGTTTGGGGCTTAATGGGAATATAATTATGTCTGATATGGTGATGAAATAAATTAGACATATAAAAAGGTAAGCAAAAAATGCTTACCTTTTTATATTAATGCTAGCGATTATTTAAACCGCATAGATAAATCAATTGCGTTAACATGTTTGGTGAGTGCGCCACTTGATATGTAATCGACGCCTGCTTTGGCATATTCTTGCAAAATCTCAATGGTCATATTGCCAGATACTTCAAGTTTTGCTTTACCTCGGGTTGCTTTGACAGCTTGCTCTATCATTTCTGGGGTGAAATTATCAAGCATGATGATGTCAGCACCAGCGTTAAGTGCTTGTTCGAGTTCATTGAGTGACTCGACTTCTACTTCCACTGTTTTATCACTGTGATTGCTTTTTGCGGTAGTGACTGCTTGGCTAATACCACCGCAAGCGGCGATATGATTTTCTTTAATTAAAAAGGCATCGAATAAGCCAATTCGATGGTTTACACCGCCACCACAAAGTACGGCGTACTTTTGTGCGCTTCGTAATCCAGGTAATGTTTTACGGGTATCAAGGAGCTTGGTATCACTACCTGCTAGCTCTTTCACGTATTGACTTGTTAAGGTTGCTGTTCCTGATAAGGTTTGTAAAAAGTTTAAGGCAACACGTTCACCTGTCAACAATGTTCGTGCATCACCTTCAAGTTCAAACAGTGTACTGTTGGCAGCAACAGATTCTCCGTCATTGACGAACCAAGTGATTTTTGTTGCCTGTTCAGTGGTTCTATCTAATGATGCATCAAGTTGCTTAAAGACTTCATTGACCCAAGCAACACCACAAACGATACAATCTTCACGCGTAATAACAGTTGCAACTGCTTGTTCATTTTCGGGAATTAGCATCGCGGTAATATCTTGGCTCGCTTGAGGCATAGTATTATCAACGGCACCTAAATCTTCACAAAGGGCCCAAGAGATTGTTTTGCTAATGTCTTGCTGTAATTTTTCTAATTGTGAACTAAGCATTGCTTTCTTCCTATTACAGGGGATCCCGTAAGATTAATTGTTTGCCCGTTTGATAAAAGTCGACTTGTTTTAGTGCGCTCATGCCTAAAAGTATTTCATCGGCTTTCATTGCTGGGTTTATATGAGCGGCGACATTATACAAGAAAATATTGCCTAAGCTCAATTGGGCAATTTCAGTTTTATAAACGGTAATACTGCCATTAGCTGTTTGTACTCGATAATTTCCTTGCGCAACTAGACCTAACTGCTCTGCAATATGGGCAGGTATTGATACTTGAGTTGCGCCAGTGTCGAGTAAAAAGGTGACTGGAGTCTCATTTATTGTGCCACGGGCAACATAATGACCTTGCCTATTTTGATCTAAAATTACTTCTGCTTGGCCACTTTCCGATAAGCGCATTTCTGGGCGGCTATTGGGATTATATTGTTCGTCAAGGACATCCTGAAATAAGAACATTAATAATGCCAAGGCGATTATCCAGGCTAGCCAAACGAATACTTTTGCCATTTTTTTTGTTGGGTCAACTTCAGACATATTAAGCAGCCTATGATTTATTGTACGGATATTGTATGTTAGCAAGTAATAAAGTACAAAGCGTAATCTTATACCCCGACACTTGAAGGCGTGTGATTTAGCTCTGATTAGTAACGTCTATAGGCCAGACATTGATTGAAGTGTATAGTGCTTCACTTATTGAAAAGAATATCGTTGAGTGGCATGGGTATACCAAAGGCATCAATTATTATAAAAATGAGAAATACATGTTTTCGATTTCCTCCGGCTGGCTAAATAAAGTAGAGCGCCTACCGTCACCGCATTTTTCTTCACGTGAACTTGATGAAGAAATTAGTTTATTGGTTATTCATAATATTTCCTTGCCAGCAGGACAATTTGGCAAAAATTACATTAGTGATCTCTTTCTGGGTCAACTTGACTGTGATGCTCATGCAAGTTTTCATGACCTAAAAGGCGTTGAAGTGTCGGCTCATTGCCTTATTCGCCGTGATGGTCGTGTGATTCAATATGTTTCTTTTAATGACAAAGCCTGGCATGCAGGCATTTCATCATTTAATAATAGAGACCGTTGTAATGATTATTCTATCGGCATTGAATTGGAGGGCACGGATGATATCCCTTATACGGCAGCGCAATATCAGCAATTAATCGTGTTAACACTTTGTTTGCAAGATCAATTTCCTGCTATCATTATGGACAATGTTGTTGGTCATTGTGATATTGCCCCAGTTAGAAAAACTGATCCTGGGCCTGTATTTGACTGGCAATACTTTCGTCAGTGTCTGACTGATCAAGCGACAAGGAACAACACCTAATATGAGTTTATTAAGTTTATTAATTGCACTAGCAGCCGATCGATCTTTATCTGCAAAAGTATGGCAATTTAATTTTTATTACCAACATTATCACCATTTTTTTAGTAAAAACTTTACCGCTAAACAGGGAACTACAGCGAGTGCGGTGTTTATTATCTTACCTGTTATTTTGACATACTTGCTACTTGACGCTATTGATAACTCTGTACTGCAATTATTGCTTTCTACTGTAATACTTATCGTGTGTTTCGGTTGTACTACGACGAGAAAGAGTTACAAAAGTTATTTGCACTCTGCCTTTCGTGGCGAAGAAACCACAACCGAGATGCACCACAAGCAATTATTGTCAGATAAAAACTTACCAGAGATGGGATTTGGTCAAGCACTCATTTGGTTAAATTACCGTTATTACATTGCTATTATGTTGTTTTTTACTCTCTTCGGTGCTGCTGGTGCGGTATTTTACCGTTTGTTAACCACAGTTATTGAGCACAAAAAAGCAAAATGTATGGCGAGTGCTGCTGACAGCGCTAAAGAAGCAGACGCAAGCTCAGTAACTGAGAGTGAGCTTGAACATCAACATGAAGCTATTCATGAAGGTAATGTTGCGCCAAATATTATGAATGGCTGTCAAAATCATCATGATGTACTTTTTTGGTTAGACTGGTTACCTGTGCGTATAGCCTCTTTTGGTTATATGTTTGTTGGTCATTTCTCTAAAGCTATGCCAGTTTGGTTAGAAAGTTTATTTGATAGTCAAAAGACAACGCATCAAGTATTGATTGATGTTGCAGAAAAATCTGAAGATCTTTTGGTAAACGATAATGACTGTACAGCAGAGCCTTGCTTGCTTGTTAGATTGGCAAAACGAAATGTTCTGCTCGTACTTGCTGTGATTTCAATCTTGACCCTTTCTGGTTTATTAAATTAAAAACAGCCTAAAACAGATTGGTAAGACCAATCTGTTTTTCCTCTATTTATGCGCTAAAATAGTTAAAATAAATTTGTTTTAGCGCATAAAAACCTTGCATAAAGACTATTCATCAACTAAATTTACTTGTCAAAAGTAGCCAGATTTGCTACTTTATTACCCAGAAATTAATTGGTCTTACCAATTTACCAGGTGTTTGGCGAGTGATTTTAAGCCTTATTGTCTTTTTATTATCATTGAAATAATTAGAAAATTTACTTTTATGAATACAAATGTAACGACAAATAAATCAACATCAGCAACTAAGAGTAGTGGGCGAGTAAAGCCACAAAAATTAGCTGATATTATTTTAGGGCAGCTTGAAACCATGATAATTGAAGGGAGTTTACTGCCAGGTGAAAAATTGTTACCTGAACGTGAACTAGCATTGCAATTTGAAGTTTCTAGACCATCATTACGTGAAGCGATTCAAAAGTTAGAAGCCAAAGGTTTGGTGACACGTAAGCAAGGTGGAGGAACATTTGTTTGTAACAATCTACTCAGTGGATTTTCTGATCCCTTGTTTGAGTTAATGTCCAACAATAATGAATCCCAATTTGATTTATTGGAATTTCGTCATGGTATTGAAGGTATGGCGTCTTACTATGCCGCAATGCGTGGAACACCTGCTGATTTTGAGCAAATTCAAGCAAAGCATAATGAAATTGGTACAAGTCAATTAGAAGATGATTTTCGCAAAGAAGCTGAAGCAGTGGTTGAATTTCATTTAGCCATTTGTGCTGCATCGCATAATGCAGTGATTTTACAGCTTGCTCGCAGTATGTCGTCATTATTAGCAGATAATATTGCACAAAATTTAACAGTCTTAGCAAAGCGTCCTGATATTTTTAGCAAGATTACTGATTATAGAAAGCGTTTACTTGATGCCATTCTCAGTGGCCAACCCCAAAAAGCTTGGGGAGCAAGCCATAGACATTTAGCGTTTATCGAAGAAGTATTATTAAAATCGACACAAGAAAACAGTCGCATGGAACGCTCAATGCGAAGAATGTAGATAAGTCATTGACCTACCCCAAAAAGCTTGGGGAGCAAACCATAGACATTTAGCATTTATCGAAGAAGTATTATTACTCTTCAAAGAAATGTACACAAGAAAACAGTCGCATGGAACGTTCAATGCGCAGAATGTAGATAAGTCATTGGCCAACTCCAAAAAGCTTGGGGAGCAAGCCATAGACATTTAGCGTTTACCGAAGAAGTATTATTACTCTTCAAAGAAATGTACACAAGAAAACAGTCGCATGGAACGTTCAATGCGCAGAATGTAGATAAGTCATTGGCCAACCCCAAAAAAGCTTGGGGAGCAAGCCATAGGCATTTAGCGTTTATCGAAGAAGTATTATTACTCTTCAAAGAAATGTACACAAGAAAACAGTCGCATGGAACGCTCAATGCGCAGAATGCAAAGGAATAGGCGCAAGCCACAAAGCGTTAGAAGAAAGAATTAATGTAGTGAAATAACGAATAGTTAGAAAATTTAATTTTAAACATTTAATTAAAACTTTTTATTAAATATAAAAGTATTGGAGACTAAACAATATGTCAGATCTACCAAATATCGATATTGATTCAGCAGAAACCCAAGAGTGGTTAGAATCAATGGAGTCAGTATTAGAAAACGAAGGTCCAGAGCGCGCACATCAATTATTAGAAACGTTAATTGACCGCGCACGCCGCGGTGGTACTCATTTACCCTTTGATGCAACAACTGCCTATGTAAATACTATTCCACCAGGCCAAGAGCCGAACATGCCTGCAGACCAAACTATTGAGTCTCGTATTCGTGCTGCAATTCGTTGGAACGCTTTGGTATTAGTATTACGTGCTTCTAAAAAAGATTTAGAGCTTGGCGGTCATATCGGTAGTTTCGCTTCTTCATCTACTTTGTATGATGT
>MAAB01001302.1_pt1 | contig 53813 bp, 47 predicted proteins | sample 1115991 | NCBI WGS metagenome assembly MAAB01 (sample SAMN04961124, study PRJNA320927) | seawater metagenome | isolation source: sample BD02T18 sea water enriched with oil for 18 days | place: USA:Gulf of Mexico | collected 2013-07-27 | reverse complement strand
GGTTTGCCTAAAACACGTTCAGGAAAAATTATGCGTCGTATTTTACGTAAAATTGCTGAAAACGACGTTGACAGCTTAGGTGATACTTCGACACTTGCTGACCCAAGCGTAGTTGAAGATTTAATAGCTAAACGAATTGTTCACAGTAGTTAATTTACTATTCAATAAACTATTCAATAAACTATTAAATGAATGAAAAGCGCCAATTGGCGCTTTTTTTGTTTTTATCGTTTTTCAATAAATTAAGCCTGTCATTTAAATGAAATGTTTTCGTCAAGAAACAGTCATATTTCTTAAACATTTCTGTCATATTTTCTTTGTAGTATATAGACCAAATAATTTTGATACCAATTGGTATACAACAATTCTTCGGAGCTAAGATCAAATGCAAATTAAATTAAAAAATATTTTTCAAGTAAGTATCGTTACTGGTGCTTTGGCGTTGGCTGGTTGTGGCGGAGATATAAATGTCACTCCAACAGTAAATGACACGAGTGTTGATAACAGCACTAATAATTCTAATAACACAACAACAACACCACCTGTTGGAGATACCAACCCGTGCGCTACACGTGGTGAGTTACAAGGTGCTTATGACGGACAAGATTGTGTTTATAGTGCTGCCTTTGCTAGCAAAAATGTAGAAATCACTGATGATCTTACTTTTTCAGAACTTTCTAGTGACGGCGTGCATGTTTTTAATGGTGCGTTATTAATTGGTAAAAATTGCGATACTACCACTGCTTGTACCGTGGTAGCGAATGGACCAACGTTAACGGTTGAAGCAGGTGCTAATTTAGCGTTTGATTCCGGTGAAGCTATTATTCGTGTTGCACGTGGCGCAAAAATAAATGCCATTGGTACATTAGAAAAACCTATTAATTTTACTTCTGCTAATGCTTATTCTCGCTTAGATGTTGTTGGTGATGGTGCGCAGTTTGCTGATTGGGGTGGTATTATTATTAATGGTTTTGGTATTACTAATCAATGTACCGATATACAACGTGATGCAGCTACTTGTAATGCGCCAACTGAAGGGGTGTTAAGCCACTTTGGTGGTAACGACAATGCTGATAATAGCGGAACCATTCAATACGCTAAAATTTGGTATGCTGGCTCTGGTCCTAAAACCGGTGGTGTTGGTGATGATCTTAATTCCTTAACATTAAATGGTGTAGGATCTGGTTCTTCCTTTGATTATATCCATATTCATCAAGGTTTTGATGATGGCATCGAGTTCTTTGGTGGTGCTTCTACGCTTAAACATATAGTTGTTACTGATACTCAAGATGATGGTATTGATATTGATGGTGGCTGGCAAGGTAAAGCGCAATACATATTGGTTAAACACGGTACCGTTAACACTAAAAAAGATGTTGTAGTCGACGGTAACATTATCCCTGCGGGAACAGCAGTTTATATGGGGAATAATGGTTTTGAAACCGATGGCGAGAAAAACTCAGGTGCAGAATATAGCCAAGCTCCAGCCTCTAACCCTACTATTGCTAATGTAACGGTAATTACTACCGATGGCGCCTCTGTCCGCGATGGAGACCCTTCTCAAGCTTTCAAATTCGATGATGCAATTCAAAGTACTTACTTTAATGTATTAATGATAAAAGCTGACGGTACTAACGGTACAGATTGTGTGCAGTTTAAAAGTGATGGTGAGAAAAATGCGGACCAACTTTCTTTCACTAGCTCAGCAATGGCATGTGTAAACGAATTTAAAGGCGATACCTTTGGTGATTCAGCCCCTGTAGCATTACAAGCAACAGCTAAAACTGCTTGGTTTGATGATTCAGGTACTAACGAACGTATTGGTGGAAATGCAGCAGTGCTTGTTGCAAACGGTTTTGCTACTGATACAGCTTCTACAGATATAACGGTAACAGCTAATGATTTAACGTCTTTAAATGATAGTTTTTTTGAGACAGTAGATTATGTTGGTGCCGTATCTGACCAAGATACTGGCTCAAATTGGTATAAGTGGGTAGAGACAGCTATTACTGCGGCTGAACAAGATTAATTTCAGTCCCTTTCGATTCCTTTATAAATGTGATTTAGAGAATTCTTATAAAGAATAGATTATAGAAATAGGCGCCTTTGTAATGTGCCTATTTTTTATTTGAGGATAAAATTTCCAAATGAAAACTCAACATAAACTCAAGAAGTTGGCACTTGCGATCAGCTTAGGATTGTTATCATATACAAATAATCTTGTTGCTCAACAGCAAGACACACAAGCTCAACAAGAAGCAATGGAAGAAGTTGTTGTGGTTGCTACTCGTTTGCAAGGTAGTGCGGCAGCAGTGATTGAAGAAAGAAAAAACCAAGCATTTGTTGCTGATATTTTAGGGTCTGAACAATTATCTAGAACTGGAGATAGTGATGCGGCATCGGCATTACGTCGTGTTACAGGCTTAACTTTGGTTGATGGCAAGTTTATTTATGTACGTGGCTTAGGTGAGCGCTATTCAAGCGCACGTTTAAATGGTGCCAGTATCCCAAGCCCAGATTTAACGCGAAATGTTGTACCGTTAGATATTTTCCCATCCAGTATTATTGAAAGCCTTTCGGTACAAAAAGTTTACTCTCCTTCTATGCCTGCAACATTTGGTGGCGGAAATATTGATATTCGTACTAAAACTGTGCCCAAAGAGTTTACAGCGGGTATTGACTTAGGTATCGGTTATAATTCAAATTCGGGCTCAGGTTATACCTATAACCGTAATGATAATGGTATTTCTACTGAATTACGTGAAGCGATTGTAAAATATAAAGGTGACTTTAGTTTACGTAGTATCATTAATAATGAGCATTTAGTCGGTGATGATAGGGCGGATCAAGCAAAAGTTATCAATAGTGAATTATTGAAAACTTTACCGCGCGATATGATCATGACTGATGAATCACTTGCTCCCAATTATGAAATTAAAGCTCACATTGGAAACAACGTTAATGAAGAATGGTTTGGCGGTGAAATAGGATTTTTATTGGCTGGATCCTATAAAAATGAGTGGGAAAGTTCCGAACGTTTTCAATCAGTGCTTAGTGAAAACTTTTCAAAAAACTGTAGTACCCAATTACTTAACGCTGACGACATTGCTAACTCTTGCTTTAATACAGTGAAAGAATCTTTAGTTACCACCGAAAGTGAAAAATTTAATGTTGTGTTAAGCCTTGGTTATCATATTGACAACCATAATGTGTCTTTATCAGAAATATATTTAACTGATTCAGAAGATGAAACCGAAGTATCTACATTACAAAGCCCCAACGGAAGTACGGTAAATACTATTTTTGGAAACGGGCAAGCGGATAGGACTCATAAATTTAGCTATGAAGACCGCGAGTTAAGTATTACACAAGTTATTGGCCAACATACCTTCCTAGATTATGGCGGTGTAGGTTTTGATTGGCAATATACTGAATCTACTGCAAAAACTGATATTCCTATTGATGCCAGTTATAAATTTGATGACAGTTATATTAACGGCATGTACAGCAAGACTGAAATATCGGGTGATGATAACCGTGTTGTTTATTCTTTCATCGGCCTTGAAGATAATGTTAAATCTTACGGTGGTAACTTGGTTTTACCTGTTTATGTGGGTCATTTCGAAATGGAATTTAAAGGGGGATATGACTTCACTGACAAAGCTCGTTTGTACAATACGTCAACATTTGGTGTAAATAATGAGACGGGTGTTTTTATTCCTGTGAATGATAATATCGATAGTGTACTAACGGCCACTAATTATTTGAACGATACGTTAGTTGATGCCAACTCAATATTAGTTGATTTTAATGAGCCAACACCTCCTGATGCAGATGATTATTTAGCGGCACAAAAAACAGATGCCTTTTATGGTGAATTTGATGTGTTTTATGATCATCAATGGCGCATTAGTGGTGGCATACGTTATGAAGAATTTAAGCAAGTATCTATTGGTACTTCAAGTTTGATTTTTGGTAAAAATGAATTAGATATATTTTATGCACCTGATAAAATAGAACAAGGCACTATTATAGAAGATGATTTTTATCCTGCACTTTCATTTACTTATATTAGTGAAAGTGATTATCAACTACGTTTTGGTTATGGTGAAACTGTAGTACGTCCTGATATTAGAGAAGTTGTACCCGTGGCTTATTATGATCCACTAACGGATATTCGTACTATTGGTAAATCAGGCCTTAATAGTAGCCCTTTGAAAAATTACGATGCACGTTTTGAGTTTTATGGTCAAAATGGTGATAACTATACTATTGCCGCTTTTTATAAAGACATTCAATCACCTATTGAAAACGTACTATCCGTTGGTGATGAAGACTACACGATGACTTTTGTTAATGGTGAAACCGCTGAAGTGTATGGTGTTGAACTTGAATGGCTACAAAACTTAACCTGGCTAACTAATGGTTTATTTACTTCTGGTAATATTACCTTAAGCGACTCAGAAGTATCTATTGATCCTGCTTATGCAGGTAATTTAACTAATACAGTTAAACGGATGAATGGTCATTCGCAATACGTTGTAAATTTACAGTTAGGTTACGATTCTGATAATGGTAATCACAGCGCCTCGCTTTTATATAATGTTTTTGGTGAACGGATACTTGCTTCAGGCGTTGGCGGTCGTGAAGACGCCTTTGAGCAACCATTTCATTCGTTTGATGCTGTCTATACATACTATCCAACCTTTGATTCAACCCTTAAGTTTAAAGTAAGAAATATATTGAATGAAGATCAAGAGGTGACACAATCAGATATTACCGTGCGCTCTAAAGAAGTGGGTATGGTTGTTAGCCTAAATTACACGTACGAATTTTAATTCGTTAGTATAATTGCTTTAAAACCATTGTCTTTAGATAGTGAAAGTTTAGTTGTTAAGCTAATATAGCCAACGTGATATAAAGGCGCTGAAATTAATTCAAGCGCCTTTATATCAGGTTTATATTTGTCCAAATTTTAATTGAAAATTAAGCAACACTGAAAACAGAATACCCAGACCTATCATATTCCAACACTCCTAAATTATTTCACACCCATCACATCGTTATAAAAGTGAAATATTTTCTTAACTTAATCGTCATTTTAATATACCTATTTTGTCATATTTCAAAAGCATACTTCTTCGCATTATAAATACTTTAAAATGTTCTTAAGGGATAACTATGTATCACTCACGGAAAAGAAGTTTAATTGCTTTAGCTATATCATCAGCATTTTCGCTTAATGTTGTAGCAGAAGAAGTTAACAATGAAGAAGATACAATGGAAGAAGTGATGGTTGTTGCAAAAAAATTATCACACGCGAATCATGAAATTGATGTGAAAATGACGCAGCAACATTCAAGTATGTCTAGCGTTTTAGCTATGATGGATAATTTGCCAGGTATTAGTATCAATGAAGGTGATGCTTTTGGTGGTGATGATTGGTCAACATCTATAACCATGCGTGGCTTTAGTATTGATGGTAATCAACAACAGTTAGGTATGACTATTGACGGTCTTCCTAATGGTGGCTCTAACTACGGTGGCGGCGCAAAGGCAAATCGTTATATTGATTCAGAAAATATGGAAACTATTCAAGTTTCACAAGGCACTTCAGATCTTTCTTCAGCTTCATTAGAAGCGCTTGGCGGAACATTTAATTTTGTTAGTGCTATGCCTGAATTCGATAAAACGACTAAATTCGCCCTTACTACAGGTGATCATGACGCGACAAGATATTTTGTACGTCATGATACTGGTAAACTATTTGATAATACCTATGCCTATGCTAGTTATTCATCAACGTCAAACAGTCGTTGGTCAGGTGAAGGCTCTAACGGCGGAATGACCAGAGAGCATGCCGAATTCAAATTTATTACTGAATTAGGTAAATTAAATATTACGGGCCGTTTATCTTATGATGATGCAGATGAAGATAACTATAATTCAGTAAGCAAAGCACAGTTTGAACAAACACCTGATTGGGACCAGTTAACCTGGAATTGGACAGGGGTTCCTCATTTTGATCAAATGTTTGCTGAGGGATGGTCAACATTACGAGAAAATACATTAGGTTATATTAAATTTGAGTATGATATTTCAGCAGACATGCATTTCCAAATAACGCCATATTCACATAAAAATAAAGGGCGCGGCGACTGGATTCCTCCTTATTTAGTTGCAGCGGTTGATGCTCAAGGCAACCCAACTGATGAAGGCGGCGCTATTGCGGGCACATACGGGTTTACTGACCAATTAGGTAATCCGCTAACACCTGCAGAAGGTTGTACGGATAATTTATCATGGCCTTGGAATTCAGGACCTGGCCTAGCACCGTCTTGTTATGATCAGCATGCTATTCCTGTTATGTCATATCGTCATACTCATTATGCAAAAAATCGTTTAGGCATGACGGCTAACTTCGATTGGTCAATTGGCATTAACGATATAGCATTTGGATTATGGTCTGAATCTACCGACCGTGATGAATCACGTGATTGGCACAAAGTAGTAGACGCACGTGTTTATCATCATTTTGATGAAAAGCCATACTGGACGCAATACAGTTTCAGCTTCCAAACAGACACGCTGAAACTATATGTTCAGGATACGCTTGATTTTGGTAACCTAACCATAAATGTAGGTGCGCAAAAGTATCTTGTGGATATTGAAAAATATGATAATTTTGAAAAAGCGGTTACCGGTAAAGTAAACAGTGATTCAGATGTTTTATTAAGCACAGGTGTTATTTATCAAGTAAATGAAGACGTTGAAATTTTTGCAGGATACAGTGAAAACTTCTCTGCAATTAAGGATGGTGTTTTAGAACGAGATGCATCAACACTTGATGAAATAGAGCCTGAAACAGCTGAAAATTTTGATGTTGGTATTCGTTACAGCAATGAAAACATTAATTTCTCTGCTACTTACTACACCATTTCATTTGAAAATCGTATCACCTTTATTGCGCCAGGTAGCGATACATCAGGCATTGACTTCACCATTGGCACCAATGGTACTTACTTAAATGTAGGGGGTATTGAATCGAATGGTTTCGAGCTAAGTGCTAGTTACCGCTTTAACGATAATTGGGATATCTACTCATCGTACACAAACAACGATTCAACTTATGTAGGTAATGCTTCAGGATTTGAAGCAGGGACTAAAGTTGTGGATTCTGTTGATGATATGTTTGTATTGTCAACTAACTATACGCTTGAAAATTTCCGTGCAGGTCTTTCTGTTAAATATACTGGCGAGCGCGGTGATGCAGACTCATACTCTATTGTTGATTTCAATGCTGGTTACTCTGGGGCCATTGATAGCAATGTTTTCAAATCATTTGATTTAGCTTTTGTTGTGAATAACTTAACAGATGAAAACTATTTATCTACCGGTACAGGTAATGGTACTTCTTTTTTTATTGGCGCACCTCGTACAGCATCAATGACTTTCACGGTTAACTTTTAATTGTAATGAATAAAAAACATACCTAATGATAACCAAGCATATAGTCTTTGCTTGGTTATCGCTATTTTCAATACTTTATAAATGGGTTAACAACATGTCTAAATATATACTTATTGCACTACTTTTTATAAGCGTAACCACGTTAGCTGAAATTAATTCTCCAATTACTTCAACTACTTCAACTAGTATAAATACTACCGCAAGCTCCAATGAAAATCATGCCAAAAACTTAATATTAATTACTATCGACGGACTACGTTGGCAGGAGCTATTCGGTGGAGCCGATGAAAATTTACTTAATAATGATACGTTTGTTCGAGAATCAAGCCACACGAAAGAGCACTTTTGGCATAATAATGAAGAAAAGCGCCGTCAGCTTTTAATGCCATTTTTTTGGAGTACGGTCGCTAAAAATGGCGTTGTTATAGGCAATAGAAAGCTAGGTTCAACCATGTCTGTTTCTAATAATCGATATTTTTCGTATCCCGGCTACAGCGAAATATTTACCGGTATAGCAGATCCAAAACTGAACAGTAATGATAAAGTGCCTAATCCACATATTTCCTTTATTGAATGGTTGAATACTCAAAAATCATTTGATAATAAACTCGCTGCTTTTGGTAGTTGGGATGTTTTTCCTGCTATTTTCAACGTTCAGCGCAATAAAATGCATGTTAACGCCGGATTCATGCCTGCACAAGGGTATCCATTATCTCGTGAAATGAAACTACTCAATGCCATACAAAAGGAAATCCCTAGCCCTTGGCATAATGTCAGATTAGATAGTTTTACCTACCGCTTTGCCAAAGATTATTTAGTAAGCCAAAAGCCAAGAGTCATGACCATTTCATTTGGGGAAACAGATGATTTTGCCCATGACGGACATTATGACAGCTACTTAAGTTCGGCTCACCAAACAGATAAATTCATTGAAGATTTATGGAATACTATGCAAGCAATGCCTGAATATAAAAACAACACGGTTTTATTAATTACCACGGATCATGGCCGCGGTAGTAATGCAGATGACTGGCAACACCATGCGTCTGAAGAGGCAGTAAAAGAATACATGAAAAATTTGGATACTTTCTCTAAAGGGATTATAGGCTCAGAAAATATTTGGTTTGCCGCTATGGGAGTAGGTATCGAAGCAAAAGGACAAGTAACTACGCATAGTGAAATTAAGCAAAATCAAATTGCCGCCACGGCGTTAACCTTATTAGGTAAAGATCCGCAAAAATTTAACCCTAAGATAGGGCCAAAAATTAAGGAAGTTTTCTAATGAAACATTCAAACTTAATCGCGTTACTTGTTGTTAGTCTCACTTGCACTGTGTTTTCGGTACAAGCAAAAATAGAGAAAATACTTTTTGGCTCTTGTAGTCATCAAGATAAAAGTATGCCAATTCTAGACGCCATAAACAAAGAAGAAGCTGATTTGTTTATTTTTTTAGGTGACAACATATACGGCGACACTGAAAATATGCAAGCGCTTGCTGATAAATATAAACGCTTAGGAAATATATCAGGGATAAAAAAATTACGAAAAAATACCGAAACAATCGCAATTTGGGATGATCATGATTACGGTGAAAATGACGCTGGCTCCGAATATCCAGAAAAAGAAACCTCACGAAAGCTCATGCTAGATTTTTGGCAAGAGCCTAAAAATTCTGCTCGTTACTCTCGTACAAGTGGTATTTATACATCCTATATGTACGGCGTAGATAAAAAAAAAGTTCACGTTATATTACCTGACTTACGCTGGAATAGAGACACGTTAAATCATGTTTCCACCAAAGACTATGCCCTTGAACGAAAGCCTAATAAAATGGGGCCGTACTCACCTAGCATAGTTAAAAAAGCTTCAATGTTAGGAGAAACTCAATGGCAATGGTTAGAAGAAGAATTGAAAAAACCTTCAACAATCAAAATAATTGGTTCAAGCCTGCAACTTTTACCAGAATTTACGGGCTGGGAGTCGTGGGCAAATTTCCCTGACGATAGAAAGCGGTTATTTTCGCTGATTAAAAAGCACAAGGTAAACGGGGTAGTGATAATCAGTGGCGATACCCATTGGGGAGAAGTATCGAAAGTTTCTGCTGCAGTAGATTACCCTCTTTGGGAAGTAACAAGCTCCGGCTTAACTCAAGAATGGAAAAACGTTAGCCCAAATAAACATAGAGTTGGCGCGTTCACTAATAAAGTAAATTATGGTGAACTATTAATTGACTGGCAGCCTAAAGACCCAACCATTACATTGCGATTAAAAAATGTTGAAGGGATTGTTTTCACTCAACATATTATTAACTTGTCTGATATTAGTGCTTATTAGAGAAAGCTGAAGCATTTTTATGATGCAATCGATTTGTTTTTAGTGTGTTGAAATAAAACCGTCATATTTCTATAACTTTAGTGTCACATTTCCTCGGTAAACTTTGCCTCAATTATTTTATGACAAGAGACAGGTAAATCAATGAAGTTATCACACCTTGCCAAAGCGAGTTTATTTTTAAGCCTTAGTGCTACTGGTTTTCTGCATACAAGTGCTAGCGCTAATGCAGCTGTTCAAGACCAACAACTAGACAAAGTAGTTGCTGTGGGACAACAAATTAATAAATCTGCAGCTAATTCACAATTAAAAGTAAATAGCTTTACAGAACAAGTTCAAAGTAAGTTGCAACAGTTCAATACAACGACCAAAGAGTTAGATGGTTTACATGTTTATAACCAACAAATGCAATCACAGCTTGATAATCAAGTTTCAGAGCTTGTACAACTAGCGAAATCAATGGAAGAAGTCAGTGTCATTGAACGCCAAGTTTCTCCGCTAATGGCTCGCATGATTTCTACGTTAGAAAACTTCGTTCAGCTTGATGTGCCATTTTTACCAGCAGAACGTAGTAAGCGTATTAATGACTTGAAGAGCATGATGATTCGCGCTGATATTTCTGTTTCCGAGAAATTTCGTCGGGTATTAGAAGCTTACCAAGTAGAAGTTGATTATGGACGCACTATAGAAGCCTATAGCGGGCTTTTAACGGTTAAAGGTCAAGAGATGGATGTTGACTTCTTACGGGTTGGTCGTGTGAGTTTTATTTATCAGACTCGCGATGGTAGCCAGTTAGGTCAATGGGAGCAGCAAAGTGGCCAATGGAAATCACTTTCTCCAAACTACCGTTTAGGCGTCAATAAAGCACTTCGCATTGCGCGTAAACAATTAGCACCTGATTTGATTATGGTGCCGCTGACTAATATTCAAGCCAAGCTATAGCCGAGTAACCATCATGACTATTATTAATAATGTTAAACAGTTCACAACATTTAACCAGAACTGCAAAAAAGCACGGGTAACACTTAAAGCCTTAACAATTTCTATCACTGTCTTTTTCACCGTGCTAAGTAGTGTAAGTATGGCGCAGCAAGCAGAAAATCTAGATGATTTATTACGCCAACTTGAGCAAGGAAAAATTGCTCAAACTGAGCAAAATAAAATAAGAGAGACTGAGTTTAAAGCAAAAGTTAGTCAACAGCAGGCGATGCTGAATGATGTTAAAGAGAAAAGGGATTTAGCAGTAAAACTAAGTGGAAAACTTGAACAAACGTTTGCCGATAATGAAATTGAACTTGCTAACAAAACTGATGCTTTAGAAAATCGTTTAGGTGAGTTAAAAGAATTATTTGGTGTATTACAACAAGTATCTGGTGATACTCGCAGTAAATTTCAAACCTCTGTTATTTCGGCACAAATACCAAACCGAGGGCAGTTTTTAAATGAATTTGCCCAGAGCATGGGATCAAGCAGCAAGTTAGCGTCTATTGAAGAAATTGAGCGTTTATGGTTCGAATTACAACGCGAAATGACGCAAAGTGGAAAAATCCATACCTTTAATCGAGAAGTTGTATTAGCTAACGGTGAGCGTGAAAATACAGACGTTACCCGTATAGGCGGCTTTAACTTAGTTGCGAACGGAAAATATTTAGAATATATCGATGAAACAGGTACGGTTGCAGAGTTAATCAGACAACCTGCTAACCGCTATTTATCAACAGTTGATGCCTTAACTACAGGTAAAGATACAACGGCTTTTGCATTAGACCCAACGGGTGGATCAATTTTAAGCTTATTAGTACAAGCACCAGATACACGTGAACGCATCGACCAAGGTGGAGTAGTAGGTTATATCATTTTAGCCATTGGTGCGGTTGGTTTACTCATTGCTTTAGTTCGCTTTGTCAACTTAATGACTGTGGGTGCTAAGGTTAATCGTCAACTGAAATCAGACGAGGCTTCAAGTGATAATCCATTAGGTCGCGTTATGCTGGTTAAAGATAACTACCCTAATTTAGATACTGAAACCCTGGAGCTAAAACTTTCAGAATCAATATTACGTGAGTTACCCAAACTGTCTAGCATGTTAACGCTAATCAAAATCATCTCAGTTGTTGCACCTTTAATCGGCTTATTAGGTACTGTAACCGGTATGATCAATACCTTCCAAGCGATTACATTATTCGGCACCGGTGACCCTAAATTAATGGCTGGTGGCATTTCTCAGGCCTTAGTCACTACAGTGCTTGGTCTAGTGGTTGCTATTCCTATGGTATTTCTGTTCGCTTACCTTAATAGCCGTAGTAAAAACATTATCAATATTTTACAACAAGAAAGTACCGGAATAATTGCTCAGCGCTGTGAAGATGCAGAGCTAGCAGGTCAAGGAGCATAAACCGTGATTGCTTTAGCAGAAATGTACGATGCAATAATTGAGTTTATGGATACGGGCGGACAAGTATTAACCGTTATTGGCGCCGTTATTTTCATTATGTGGTTGTTAATTTTTGAACGCTTTGTATTTATTCTTGTGAGTTATAAAAGCGTTAAAAAGCACTTGATTAGTGCTTGGCAAGGCAGAGCTGAACATACGTCTTGGAACAGCGAGCAAATCCGCACCGCGTTAATTTCGCGTGGTGCAACTAAGTTGAATCGCAATATAGTGCTAATTCAATCACTGGTGGTTTTGTGTCCGTTACTTGGTTTGTTAGGTACGGTCACAGGTATGATTGAAGTATTCGACGTAATGGCTATTTCTGGTAGTGGCAATGCGCGTTCAATGGCTTCAGGTGTTTCGCGCGCAACCATTCCAACAATGGCTGGCATGGTGGGTTCATTATCTGGCGTATTTACGGTTGCTTGGATCAAGCGAAATGCTAAAAAAGAAACTGAGTTGCTAGCAGATAGTTTAGTTGCGAGCCATTAAAACCAACACACTCTAATTATTATGTAGTTAGCGTTTAAGATTAAATAAGTAGGAATAAAGCAATGCGTCATTTAAACAAAATGTTACAAGCGCAGGAAGAAAATACCGAAATAGATATGACACCAATGTTAGATGTGGTTTTTATCTTATTGATTTTCTTCATTGTTACCGCCTCATTCGTTAAAGAAGCTGGCATAGATGTTAACCGACCAGAAGCAGCAACGGCTGTGAAAAAAGAGCGCGCTAACATATTGGTGGCAATTAGTGATAAAGGTGATATTTGGATTAACAAACGTAAAGTTGATATTCGCAGTGTTCAAGCAAATATTGAACGTTTGAAAGCTGAAAATCCACAAGGTACGGTGGTTATTCAAGCAGATAAAAAATCAACGACAGATATCTTGATTAAGGTAATGGATTCAGCGCGAGCCGCTGGTGTTTTTGATGTTTCTATTGCTGCGCAAGAAGCGTAACTAACGTTGGAGGATATTTCGTGGCTACAGTAATCGTGCGCAGTGGTGTTCGTTATGTTATTGCCGGAGCAATGGCTCTCAGTATGACTTTTTTATTACTATGGGGTATGCAAAAGCTTATTGCCGGTGGAAATAATGTAATGTCTGATCCAATAAAAGGTAATGTGCTTGACTTTATTCGCTTAAAAAAAGATGAAGCAATAGTGAAAAAAGAGCGCAAAGTGAAAAAGCCGGCTAAGCCGAAAGAACCACCACCGCAAATGACAACACCACCAATGCAACAGAGTAATCCAAATGCGAGTGCGACTAAAAATAGCTTTGCTGCCGATATCCAAACCAATGTCGGTTTATCGGGTGGTTTGAATCTAGATAATAATGATGGTGATTATTTGCCTATTGTTAAAGTTGCCGCTGTGTATCCTCGTCGCGCACAAGCTCGGGGTATAGAAGGCTTCGTTATCGTTGGATTCACGGTAAACAAAACAGGCGCAGTAATTAGTCCTGAGGTTCTACATGCCGAACCTGAAGGGGTGTTTGACCGAGCAGCACTCAATGCAGTGGTTAAGTTTAAATATAAACCTCGCGTTGTTGATGGTGTTGCGATGGCTGTTGCGGGTGTACAGAATAAAATCAGTTTTAAAATAGACGGTTAATAACAGCTTCCTAATAACAATAGGAAGCATGGAGTAAATTATGAAGATAAAAAATGCCTTATTATTCGCATCAACCATGAGTTTAATGGTCTTGTTACCCGCAAGTCATGCCATGGCTAAAAATGATAACCAAGCTGATAATAAACAAATGAGTACTAATGGCGAGTATAAAAGCTACCGTGCAAGTAAAAAAGTGCCCGCGATGCGTAATCGGGTTTATACACAACTTGCTAGAGCACAAAAACTTAGTGATGAAGGCAATAAAGTTGAGGGCTTTGAAGTGCTCGCTGAAGTAGAAGATCGTCTTAATAGTTTAAATGGTTATGAGCAAGCAATGCTTTATAATTTTTATGGTTTTATGTATTACGCGAATGATGATATTGACAAAGCTATTATTAGCTTCACTAAAGTGATTAGCGAGGAAAGTACTATTCCGGATAGTTTACTTGTTTCTACTCGCTATTCTTTGGCTCAACTTTCGATGCAAAAGCAAGATTATATTGGTGCGTTGACACACTTAAAGTTATGGCAAAAAGTATATGGTAAGCCTTTGACATCTAACCAAGAAATGCTTTTTGCGCAAGTCTATTACCAAGATAAACAGTACATTGATTGTTTAATGTTCATTGAAAATGCTATTAGAACCGCGCAAAACAACAATAAACAGCCTAAAGAAAACTGGCTTGTTTTACAGCGTGCTACTCTCTATGAGTTGAACCAACCTGAGCAAGTTACTAAGGTAATGGAGCAGCTTGTACGCTTATACAGTAAACCTCAATATTGGTTACAGCTTGCGGGTATGTATGGTGAAGTTGGTCAAGAAGATAAACAAGTGGCGGTAATGGAAGCGGCATATCAAGCAGGGTATATTACTAAAGCCAGCGAAATTATGACATTAGCGCAGTTGTACCAGTTTCATGGTGCACCCTTTAAAGCAGCGAATCTGTTAAATGAAGCAATTGAACAAGGTGTTGTTGTTGCACAAGAAAAAAGTTTAGGTTTACTTGCCCGAGCCTACCTAAGTGCTAAAGAGTCGAAAAAAGCGATTAAGGTACTAAAACAATTATCTGAATTAGCCGATGGCGGTAAGTATGATGCTTTATTAGCGCAAACCTACTTAGCAATGGAACAATGGCAACAAACCATTATTTACGCTGACAGAGCGATAGCTAAAGCTAATGAAGATAGTGAAGTGGTTTATTTAGGCAACATGTATCTTGCAAAAGGTATGGCCAATTTTAACTTAAAAGAATTCAAGTCTTCATTAATGGCATTTGTTAAAGCAGAGGCAGTACCAAATATTAAAAAAACGGCTCAGCAATGGGGTAAGTATGTTGTGCGAGAGCAACAAGCTTTTCAACAACAACAGCAAATACGTTTAGCTATGCTTAACTGATTTAACATTATTTATTCCCTTTATAGCGCCTATGGGCGCTTTTTTTATATAGTTGATACTATTTAGTAGGACATTTGTTTGGGTTTTATCTTTGAGAAGGGAGTGAATACCAACTTCGTTAGTTAAACACTATTTGATTTTAATCAAATAGTGTAAAAATATTTACTATTAGAATAGTCATTTATTAATAAGGCTAGCGTTCTTTAGCTAATATGCTTCTATGGAAACACGATGAACCGATGCGGAAAGTGCCAGCAATTCACCCGAGCGCCTGAAAATCAAAAAGATATTTGTGGCGCTTGGGATCAACCAACAATGGCTACCCGGGAGGCTTGTGAGTTTTTTATCCCAAAGAAGCCCGCACATAATTTAAAAAACAAAGTTACTCTTCAATAGGTTTTGGTGTTCTATTAGCTGGTTTTGCTAAAATCTCTAGATAAAAGCTTTTAAGATCATGTTGTACTGCATCATCAATACTTTTATTAAGCGCTGTGACATGGACAACTTCAGCTTTATCTTCACTATGACCATATTTGCAATCAAAATCCCAGAAATCAGCGCCATCAGGCAGTTGTTTGTTTCGTTCTCTCTTAAGGTACTTTTTCACTTCATGTTTAATTGAATCAATAAGTCTTGGGGTTTTAATTTTTTCATGGGTTAATAGAAATGTTTTTTTCATGGGGTACCTTGAATCTGAACTTAAATGTTTTTAATGGTTGGGTGAATAAATACACTCATCCAAATGATAATAACTAGTTTATCATAGCGCAAAGTAGCTTTTTACTTTATCTTGCGTCAGACGTAAAATATATTAAACTTTATTAAAATACTCTAGGTAAAAGGATCTTAACATGAACAAAACAAATATATTTATAGCGGTAATGTTGATTGCTTTATCAGCTTTTTCAGCTTTTAGTCAAGCTAAGCAAGCATTGAGTAAGGAATTGATAATATCCTTTGGGCAAATGTCAGAGCAATGGGAAGCACTCGAAGTGGATTACCCTGAGATACTTGCATCACTTGATGATATTGACTTATCTCAACCAAACAAAATAATTACTCAGCTTAAAAACTCTAAAGCTTATCCGAAAATAAAATCCATTTTAGCAAAGTCTGACTTTACGACTATTGAAGAATATTATGATGTTGCCATGCGAGTGATGGGCGGTATGATGGGTTATCAAATGCAAAGCATGCCTGAAGGAATGAATGTTGACTCAACGGTTCAAATGCTAAAACAAAACATTCAACAAATGAAAGCGAGTAATGTGCCTAGTTCAATGATTGACGAAATGGAAAAACAATTGGTTGATATGGAAAAAAACATGAAAAATATGAAAGAGGCAATGAAAAACACAAGTGCTGCGGATATCAAATTTATTAGCGAAAATGCGCAGTGGGTTATGTCTGTTTTAGGTGATAAATAATCTCTGCCTAGAAACTTGATAGCCTTTTTTACGAAAAAAGTTTATTAAGGCTCGAGCTGAAGTAATGTTTGTGATTGAACTTTCAAATTGTAAAACGTTTGGAGTTGCTCTATAAAGTTTGCAACCAAAAGTGCGAGCAACTCTTTTAGCTGACTTTATATCGGTCAGTTTGAAAATACTTATTAAAATCATATGAAACTCTTTAAAGTCACGAAGCTGAAGTGTATTTTATGATTAATATTTACTTCGTTATAGAGAGATTCGGTAACAGAGTTTAAAGAATGGTTATGGATTGTAATTTAATGTACGAAGCGAAAAACACAATAAGAAATATTTTTTTTGGAATGAAATTATTTTTTTCTAAATTCAAAAGCCTTTACACAAGCAGGAAATTCATAAAACATTGGAGCGCCATTTATTCTATTTCCATTGTAGGCATCAGCCTGACGTTGGCACACTGATTTGTCTTTTTTAAACTTAGTAAGGCATTCTTGATAGATTTCTTCCTTTCTTGGCGCTAATGCTTTTTGGCGTGCGTTTTCACAGGCTGTGTCTAATTTAGCTAGTTCGGTTTTTGTAGAGTAAGCTGTTGATACTGAACTATATAAAATCATCAGCACTATAGTAAGTATTAACGGATTTTTTTTCATTAGCTTACCTTTAGGAGTGCTCAACAATAATATCGACTTGACGTTTGTTGTTTTGTTGAGAAATAACAACTCTGATAGTGTGTTTTTCTCTTTGGTAAGTTAACGTTAAGCGATTTCGTTTTCTTTCTTGAGATATTGACTCCCCGAATTTCTGCTCATAAAAATCAATGATTTGTTTTTCAGTTGATGAGGTAAAATAATTTAAAACTGCGGGGATATCATCAGTAAAACTCGCAAAAACGTGTGCATTCTCTACCACAGGGATTTCTATCATAGGAATAGGAGTAACCTCATCACTTGCATACGTTAGCGCGGTAAAACTTAGTAAAACAGCACCAGCTAATAATGAGTATTTACGTGTAAGTGTTGTTGTCATTTAATCAATTCCTGTTGTTTAACCTAACTAGATTAAATATATATGATTTTTATAAAGAGTGCGAGATTGCGCTTGATAAAAAATTATCCCGATAATGATCAACCCAAAGAGCAGTAGCTCCGCAAATTGCAACAGGCATAATAATAAGGTTAACAATAGGTATCATGGCAAAAATTGCGACACTGACTCCAAAACTATAACTTAAGCCTTGATGTTGCTTTAATGCTTGCTTCATTACTGGAAAAGGAATTTTATGATTGTCAAAAGGGTAATCTTTATATTGTACTGCCATCATCCAAGCAACAAATAAAAACCAAATAATTTGTCCCACAACAGGTAAAATCCACATTAAAATGAAAAAACCGATTGCACGAGGAATATAATAAACTAGCTTTGTCCATTCTCTTCCTAATGTTCTTGGGGTATCTTTTATAACCGACAACATACTACCGCTTGGTGCAACTTCTCCTACCAATATGCTCTCTATTTTTTCAGATAATAAGCCATTGAAAGGTGCGGCTAGCCAGTTTGCTGCAGTGCTAAATAAAAAAGAGAAAATAACTAATATAGTTATTACTGCTAATGGCCATAAAATAGCACTAAGCCAGTCTAACCAGCTTGGAAGCCATTCCATAATTAATGTCATGTAATGTTCAAGTTCTATAAACATGAAATAGAATGCACCGCTAAAAAGAATTAAATTAATCAATAGCGGTATAAGAACAAATCGACGGATACCTTTTAAACGAATCAGTTCAAAGCCTTTAAATAAATAACCAGCGCCACTTTGAGCTATAGGAATATTTGAAGAATAAAAATTATTTTCAGTAGAGTTAGACATGCATGAATAGTAACACTTTGATATTAATAGATTGATTATAAAGTCTGTTGATACGCAAATACAGTACTAACTTGTTACAAAATGCCACTGTTTCTGTTAGAGTTTACGCTGCATTTTTTATATAATAAAAATATTCTCGAATTTCCTTAGAAAAGAATCAAGACAGGCATAACAATGGAAGATAATTTCAGAAACGCATTAATTATTCTTAGCGGCGTTATTATTGCTGCTATCTTTATCCATGGTCTGTGGACCATTAGAAAACAAAAAAATCCTTATAAACTCAAAGCAAGTAAAGAAAAAATTAAACCACTTCCTAGAGATTTTGATGGTAGTGGTTTTGATCAAGATGGCGTGGGACAAATAAAAGTATTAAAACAAGATAATGAACCTGAAGTCAAAAGTGAAAAAGACTTTGAACAAGATATTAGTCTTGAAGAAATTCGTCATTTAGAAAATGGCCAAAATGATGAATCATATAATGAGCTTTCTTCTAAAGAGCAAGTGTCTGAACATGATGTAGAACTTAATAAATCAAGTTCGAACAAGAGTGAAATAGCGGTTGAGGTAAAGGAAGAAATAACTTTAGAACAACCTATGTATCAACAACCCGTATCTAAGGCAAAACCATCGTCGGCAAAACCTAAGAAAACAGTTGGCAGAAAAACGCTATCTAAAGAACCTTCTAAAAAGGAAATAAAACGAAATCAAATGGAAATTAATTTTGGTGATGGTGTATCGATTACCGATGAAGCGATGCCAAGCATTAATGTTGATGAAATTGATACTAAACCGAAAGAGACCGCCAGTGCTAAAGAAACTGAAACTGCTAAACTTGATGCTCAAGTCATTATATTAAGTGTTGTTATGCCAGCAAATCATCAAATGTCTGGTGCAGTACTTTTACCAAGTTTATTAACTTTAGGTATGAAATATGGTGAGATGAATATTTTTCATCGCCATCAAGACAATGCGGGCAATGGTGCGGTAACTTTTAGCTTAGCCAATATGATAAACCCTGGATCTTTTGAATTAGACACAATGGAAACATTTGTTACACAAGGAGTAAGTTTATTTATGACCTTACCTAATTCAGGAGATCCTTTTGCTGCTTTTGAGCAAATGTTATTGGCAGCTAAACAACTAGCTACTGAATTTAATGCTCAATTACTCGATGATAAACGTAATGTGATGACCAAACAAACAGAGCAGCATTATGTTAGTAAAATACGAGAGTTTGACAGACAACATCGCCTTGCCCGCGTTGAATAGCGAATACTTTTCTTATTACCCAGTTGATTTTCCCTTGAGTTAACTTTTTATGTTGAATAAAACACCCATGCAAAATACCTCATCAATAGTAACGCCCTTGCAAACGCAAGTGGCCTTACTTCACCAACAAATTAATCAATACAATCATCAATATTATGTGCTTGATCAGCCAAGTGTACCTGATGTCGAATACGATAGATTAATGCGTGAGTTATTAACAATAGAACAAGAACACCCTGAGTTGAAAACGCTTGATTCACCTAGTCAAAAAGTAGGTGGGCAGCCGCTTAAAGCATTTACCCAAGTTACCCATCAGGTACCAATGTTATCTCTTGATAATGTTTTTTCTATTGATGAGTGGCAAGCTTTTATTAAACGTATCCAAGACAGACTTGTTAGTGATAAAAATATTGTCATTTGCGCAGAGCCAAAACTTGATGGATTAGCGGTAAGCTTACGTTATGAGCAAGGTGTTTTAGTGCAAGCGGCAACGCGGGGTGATGGTAGTACGGGTGAAAATATTACAGAAAACATTCGTACGATTAAATCTATTCCTTTAAAGCTTATTGGTGAAAACGGCATCGATTATCCTGAAATTGTTGAGGTTCGTGGTGAAGTCTTTATGCCTAAAGCGAGTTTCGATAAATTAAATGAAACAGCAATAAAGAGAGGAGAAAAATCATTTGCCAATCCTCGTAATGCTGCTGCAGGTAGTTTGCGTCAATTAGACTCGAAAATTACTGCTAAGCGTAATTTAGATTTTTATGCCTATGGGTTAGGTGACGTGCAGAATAGTATACTGGTTGATGGTGATGAGCTAATTAATGTAGAAAAGGAAGATTGGCTCGCTAGTTCTCACTACCAACGTTTATGTCAGGTTAAATCATTAGGTTTACCTATGTGCCCTGAAGTTCGTTTGTTAGAAAATCAGCAGCAGGTACAGGAATTTTATCAAGATATTCTTAATAAACGAGATCAGTTAAGTTATGAAATAGATGGCACCGTACTCAAAGTAGATGATATTTCTTTACAAGAAAAACTAGGCTTTGTTGCGCGAGCACCTCGCTGGGCAATTGCTTATAAGTTCCCTGCACAAGAAGAATTAACTATCGTTGAAGAAGTTGAGTTTCAAGTAGGTCGCACGGGCGCTATCACACCTGTAGCACGCTTAAAACCGATATTTGTTGGTGGAGTTACCGTTTCTAATGCCACTTTACATAACCAAGATGAAATTGAGCGCTTAGGTTTGAAAGTAGGTGATACAGTTATTATTCGTCGTGCAGGCGATGTGATTCCTCAAATTGTTTCTGTTGTGCTCGATAAACGCAGCGATGATGTTAAAGATGTTATTTTTCCACAAACATGTCCAGTGTGTGACTCAAAAGTAGCCAGAGCAACAGGTGAGGCGGTACTTCGTTGTACTGCAGGACTATTTTGCCAAGCACAACGAAAAGAAGCTATTAAGCATTTTGCTTCACGCAAAGCGCATGATGTTGATGGTTTAGGTGATAAACTAGTTGAACAATTAGTTGATGAAAACCTTATCACAACACCTGCTGATTTGTTTAACTTAACCGAAATTGATATCAGCACCATGGATCGCATGGGGGCAAAATCAGCAAAAAATTTAATTACAGCACTAGATAAAGCAAAACAAACAAGCTTGGCTAAATTTATTTATGGCCTCGGTATCAGAGAAGTAGGCGAGGCAACTGCGGCTAATTTAGCAAATTATTTTTGTACGTTAACGGCAATACAAAAGGCAAATTTTGAAGCTTTACAAGCGGTTGATGATGTTGGCGAAATAGTTGCAAAAAATATCGTTAACTTTTTTAAAGAAGATCACAATTTGGCTGTAGTTTTAGCATTAGACGATAAGATGACTTGGCCTGATATTGTAGTTAAAACGGCTGACGAACTCCCATTGGCAGAGCAAATTTTTGTGTTAACTGGCACGTTGAGTCAAATGGGGCGAAGTGAAGCAAAAGCATCTTTACAGCTATTAGGTGCTAAAGTTTCAGGCAGTGTTTCAGCAAAAACAAATTTTCTAGTTGCAGGTGAAAAATCTGGCTCTAAATTAACTAAGGCGCAAGATTTAGGCGTAGCAGTATTAACTGAAGATGATTTAGTGGCTTTATTGGCAAAACATAATTAACGTATTGGAGAAGTTCTTAATGATTATTCGAAATTTAGTATTAACTTTATTCTTGATATTTATTCAGACGAATGCTGTTGCTAAAAGTATTGATGATGGAGAAGTTGAACTTACCGAAAAGCAGGTAAGGACGCTACAGTCGCTTAATGATACACAATATAAGGAACTAAATGTTCTACAAAGTCAGCAACCCCGCAAATCCATACGCTTAAAAGTAACAAAATTGGAAGATAATTCAGGACAAGTATACTTAGCTGCCATAGTTAGCCGTGCAGAGTTATCGCCTTATTTAACAAAATTAGAGCAATTATTAGATGATGAGTTTCAAATATACCGTGCGTTTCAAGCTGCGCGCGATCATCAATTATTCCATATGACTCTACTTAGCCCACAAGAATACCAAGTAGCAGACCAAGCGTTAGTTGAAAAACTACTAACCCCCAGTTTTAATAGCAGTTTCTCTAGTCAGCTTAATGTAACGTTATTAGGTTTAGGAAAAGTAGAACAAGGCAATAAGCAAACATTTTTTGTTGTTGCACAAAGCGATGATGCTCAATTAATTCGTCAACGTTTTTTACTGAAAAATAAAGATTTCCATGTGACGTTAGGATTTAATCCTAACGATATTTATGGCGTGAAAAAAGATATCAGCACTCTAATTCATTAATACCAAGTATAAAATTAAACTTTAGTCATTTTCCAAAAAGCAATTCCTGCAGTAAAGAATAAAATCATTGGGTAAAACGCATGAGAAATCACGGCTAATGGAGAAATACCCAACGTTGCCCCTAGTAATAAAGCCTGCGCACCATAGGGGATTAAACCTTGATTAATACACGCGAATATATCCAGTAAGCTAGCAGATTGTGCAGGTGTTAACTCGCCATCAGTAGCTAGATCTTTTGCTGTTTCACCTGTAATAATAATTGATACAGTATTATTGGCAGTGAAAAAATTACAACCAAAGGTTAACCCTGCAATACCAAGGCCAGCAGCACGCTTTTTATTATTAGGACTAAGTTTTCTTGCAAATGACTCAATGGTTTTTGTTAACGCAGATAACCCACCTTGATGGCGAATTAACTCACTTAAACCGCCAATAAATAATGACAAAATAAATATATCTTGCATGCTAGCAAAGCCTGAGTTGATATCACTGATCCAAGCGGATAGTTGATAGTCATTAGTTAACATACCAATAACTGCTGCTAGCACTATACCTAGGGCTAACACCACAAATACGTTTACGCCCGATAGTGCTAGTACTAAAATTACAATATAAGGAATAAGGCCTACAACTGCAGGGTCACTGGTCATTTCATAATTAATGCTTTGACCTAAAGCTGCAAAAATGACTAAACAAATTATGGCTGCAGGCACGGCAAATTTAAAGTTAACTCTGAACTTGTCTTTCATATGCGCGCCTTGGCTGCGCGTTGAGGCAATGGTGGTGTCAGAAATAATGGATAAGTTATCACCAAAAATAGCACCTGAAATCAAACAACCAGCAACCAAAGCCGAATCTAAACCTGCGGACTCTATAAAACCTAAAGCAATGGGAGCAATTGCGGCAATTGTGCCCATTGACGTTCCCATCGCTGTTGATAAAAATGCAGCGACGAGAAATAATCCAGGTAATAGTAAATAAGAAGGGAAAAAGGCTAAACCTAATTGCACACTCGCATCAACACTACCCGTTGCTTTGGCAACAGTCGCAAAAGCGCCTGCAAGTAAATAAATAATACACATGGTCATGATATTGGCATGACCAGCACCATTTATAAATTGTCCTATTTGTTTATCAATAGATGCTTTGTCTAATACTTTACCCAAATAAAGTGCGACAAAGATAGCAGGAATAATAGCTATGCTGGCAGGGAGTTGATAAAAAGCAAAATCGCTTCCTTGTAGAGTAAGAACAATGCCAGTGCCTAAAAAAATCCCAAGAAATACGGCAAAGGGAAGTAATGAAATTAGGCTTTTTCTATTAGATTTCGGTTGCTCTACAACAGTAGGTGTGCTCATAGATATTAATTCTTATTATTAATGTTTTAATTTTTATTTATTATATTCGTTAAATCATTGCTGTGTGAAGAAGTGTTTTGTATTTTATTACTTATAATAAATAGCAATCCACTTATAAAAAATAACAAATTGCCATACTAGGCTACTACATACTAGTTGATGTTTATGATAAACTCTCGCCAATTTTTTAATTCCCTCTTTATATAAAGTAAGTGAAAGATATGTCTGAGAACAAATACGAAACAATTGAACAACGTGTAAGTTATGGAGTAGGTCGTCAATTAGGTGATCAACTACGTAACAATCCTTTTAAAGATTTTGATATTACCGCTGTACAAGCCGGTATTGCAGATGCACTAGCTAATGCAGAAAGCCAAGTATCAGATGAAGATTTAAATGAAGCTTTCTCTGTAGTATCTAAAAAGCTACAAGAGCAAGAACAAATCATTGCAAAGGAAAAGTCTGCTGAAGGTGAAGCTTTTCTAGCTGAAAATGCTAAGCGTGATGAAGTGACAGTAACAGAATCTGGTTTACAATACGAAGTTATTGCAACAGGTGAAGGTGAAAAGCCAACAGCAGATAGTACTGTTCGTGTTCATTATCATGGTACATTTGCAAATGGTGATGTGTTTGATAGTTCAGTTGACCGTGGTCAACCTGCAGAATTCCCAGTAGGCGGTGTAATTGCTGGTTGGACAGAAGCTTTACAGTTAATGACTGAAGGTAGTAAATGGAAATTAACTATCCCTTACAATTTAGCTTATGGTGAGCAAGGCTCACAAGGTGCTATTCCTCCTTATGCTACTTTAGTATTTGATGTGGAACTACTAAGCATCGTTAGCTAAGTTAGCTATTTTAAAAGCCCTCAATTGAGGGTTTTTTTTTAATTGAAAATAAATAGGTGATGTTAACAGTGCAGACTAAAAAAATTGTCAGCTTATTTAAAGGTTATTTAGCCGCATTTAAAGGTTATGATCTTGCTAACGTTGCTATGTGCTACCACACACCTTGCACTTTACATACACCTGATAAAGTTGTTTTACTTAAAAACACCAAAGAATGTCAACAAGAATTCAATAATATTTTCACACAGTTACAGCTAGCAAAGACCAGTGATATTATTGCTAGAAAAGCAAGTTACTCTTTAGTCACAGAAAGTTTGTTATTTGCTAGTATTGATTGGGAGTTTATTGACGAGCAAGGTGAAATATTTGCTGATTTTTGTGCCATATATCATTTGGTTTTAGTTGAAACTGAATTGAAAATTATCAATGTAGTTTCCCATGATTTATCAAATTCATTAACATTAGACTATCCTTTTGTATTAATTGATTAGTCAGTATTTTGTTGGTAAGTAATTTAAAAAACAGAGAGTCATAATGAAAGTAAAAGTAGCCATATTAGGCTGTAGCGGTCGTATGGGGCGTAACCTTATTCAAGCAGCCCATGAACATGAAAGTATTGAACTCATTGGTGGTAGTGTTCGTGCTAGCTCGTCATTTGCTGGTTTTGACCTTGGTGAACTAGCAGGTATAGGCGCAATAGGTTTAACCACCTCAACTGAATTGAGTCAGTTAACTGATGCAGATGTTTTCATTGATTTTACTTCAATAGAGACTACGCTCGATAACATTAACTGGTGTCAGCTACATAAAAAAGCTTTAGTTATTGGCACTACAGGTTTTAGTGATGAACAAGTTCGTTTTATTGAGAAAGCAGGTGAATTAATGCCTGTAGTGTTGGCCCCTAATACCTCGGTCGGTGTTAATTTAATGTTTAAGTTACTTGAAGTAACAGCAAAGGCAATTGGCGACTATACTGATATAGAAATTTTTGAAGCGCACCACCGATTTAAAAAAGATGCTCCATCAGGTACCGCCGTTAAAATGGGGCAGGTTATTGCTGATACGCTAGGGCGTGATCTTAATAAATGTGCTGTTTATGGCCGAGAAGGTATTACAGGCGAGCGAGATAGAGAAACGATAGGTTTTGCAACGGTTAGGGCGGGAGATATTGTTGGAGAGCATACTGCATTTTTTGCTGATTTAGGTGAGCGTATAGAAATCACCCACAAGGCGAGCTCTCGCATGACTTTCGCATTAGGTGCTATGAGAGCTGCATTTTGGTTGAGTGAAGCTGATAATGGTTTTTATGATATGCAAGACGTACTTGACTTAAAATAGTAGATAACTGCTGTTTTTGACTACTTGGTGGTTAAAAGGTATTAAATTGCATAAAACAACGAGTTTTTTAAAATTTTACTAGACGAAAGAATCCTGTCAGCGTAAAATAAGTGGATTTTGTCAAAAATTTTACTAAAGGTTGGTTTTTGACATTTTTTATGTGCAAATTTTGTGTTTGTTTTAAACTGACTTTTAAAACAAGAACCTTGCGTTTTTTCTTCTCTTTGGAGGTTACATTGGCTATATCTGCTATTTTGGTACTGGAAGACGGTACTGTATTTAAAGGCACCGCAATTGGTGCACAGGGAACGGCTGTTGGTGAAGTAGTATTTAATACTTCAATGACAGGTTATCAGGAAATCCTTACCGATCCTTCATATGCAGAGCAAATTATTACGCTAACTTATCCTCACATTGGCAATACGGGTACCAACAGTGAAGATGAAGAATCAGCTAGTATCGTCGCTAAAGGTCTAGTTATTAGAGATTTACCCTTATTAGCGAGTAATTTTCGAAATGAACAAAACCTGACCGACTACCTAAAGGCCAATAATATTTTAGGTATTAGCGACATTGATACCCGTAAATTGACACGTATTTTACGTGAGAAAGGCGCCCAAAACGGTTGTATTATAACAGGCGATAATATTGACGAAGCTACTGCATTAGCTCAAGCCAAAGCTTTTCCAGGTTTAAAAGGAATGGACTTAGCAAAGGTTGTTTCAACTAAAGAATCATACCAGTGGACAGAAGGTAGCTGGGAACTAGGAAGTGGGCATTCCACACCTGATAACATACAGTTTCATGTGGTTGCGTACGATTTTGGTGCTAAACGTAATATTTTACGTATGTTAGTAGATCGCGGTTGTAAACTTACCGTGGTACCAGCAGAAACATCTGCAAGTGATGTTTTAGCAATGAATCCTGATGGAATATTCTTATCAAATGGCCCTGGTGATCCTGAACCATGTGATTATGCTATTTCAGCAATAAAATCATTTTTAGAAACGGATATTCCTGTTTTTGGTATTTGTTTAGGTCACCAATTACTTGGTTTGGCAGCTGGCGCTAAAACGTTAAAAATGAAGTTTGGTCATCATGGTGGAAACCATCCAGTAAAAGACTTTGACCATGATATTGTTATGATCACCGCGCAGAACCATGGTTTTGCTATAGATGAAAGCAATATGCCTGAAAATATTAAAGTAACGCATAAATCATTATTTGATGATTCAATTCAAGGTATTCATCTAACAGATAAACCAGCGTTTAGTTTCCAAGGTCATCCTGAAGCAAGTCCTGGCCCTGCTGATGCGGCACCATTATTCGATCATTTTATCGACTTGATAAACGAATATAAAGCAAAGCAAGCATAATCCTACGCCCTTGACAAGAAAAGATAAGAGAGAATAGTGACATGGCAAAAAGAGCAGATTTAAAAAGTATCTTGATCTTAGGTGCAGGCCCAATTGTAATTGGTCAAGCTTGTGAGTTTGACTACTCTGGTGCACAAGCATGTAAAGCATTGCGTGAAGAGGGTTACCGTGTAATTTTAGTTAACTCAAATCCTGCAACCATCATGACAGACCCCGAGATGGCTGATGCAACTTACATTGAACCTATTCATTGGGAAGTTGTGCGAAAAATCATTGAAAAAGAACGTCCTTGTGCGGTATTGCCTACTATGGGTGGTCAAACAGCGCTAAACTGTGCGCTTGAGCTTGAAGCAAAAGGTGTTTTAAAAGAGTTTAATGTTGAAATGATCGGCGCTACTGCTGATGCAATAGACAAAGCAGAAGATAGAAGTCGTTTTGATAAAGCAATGAAGTCGATTGGTTTAGATACACCACGCGCTGAAATTGTTCATACTATCGAAGAGGCTTTTGCTGCAAGCAAGAACCTTGGCTTTCCGTGTATTATTCGTCCGTCATTTACTATGGGCGGCACGGGTGGTGGTATTGCCTATAACATCGAAGAATTTACTGAAATATGTACACGTGGTTTAGACCTTTCACCAACGTCTGAATTATTGATAGATGAATCATTAATTGGTTGGAAAGAGTACGAAATGGAAGTGGTTCGCGACAAAAATGATAACTGTATCATTATTTGTTCGATTGAAAACTTTGATCCAATGGGAATTCATACGGGTGACTCGATTACTGTCGCTCCAGCGCAGACGCTAACAGACAAAGAATATCAAATCATGCGTAATGCCTCTTTAGCGGTATTACGTGAAATAGGCGTTGAAACGGGTGGTTCAAACGTACAGTTTGGTATTTGCCCTGATACTGGCCGTATGGTTATTATCGAAATGAACCCACGTGTTTCTCGCTCATCAGCTCTTGCTTCGAAAGCAACAGGTTTTCCAATTGCAAAAATTGCGGCCAAATTAGCGGTGGGTTATACCCTTGATGAATTAACAAATGATATCACAGGTGGCAAAACACCAGCATCATTTGAGCCAACTATTGATTACGTTGTGACTAAAATTCCACGTTTTAATTTTGAAAAATTTGCTGGCTGTGAAGACAGGTTAACCACACAAATGAAATCTGTGGGTGAAGTTATGGCTATTGGTCGTAACCAACAAGAGTCAATGCAAAAAGCTTTACGCGGTTTAGAAGTTGGCGTAAATGGTTTTGACTCTATGGTTGATGTCACTCAGCCTGGTGCTAAAACTAAAATCATGCATGAATTGCAAGAAGCGGGTTCTGATAGAATTTGGTACGTTGCTGATGCTTTCCGCTTAGGACTAACGGTTGATGATATCTTTAGACTAACAATGATTGATCGTTGGTTCTTAGTACAAATTGAAGACATTATTTTAGAAGAAGCGAAAGTGCGTGACGGTGGTTTAAAAATATTAACGCCTGAATATTTACGCAAACTTAAACGTAAAGGCTTTGCCGATGCTCGTCTTGCTGATGTTATTGGTGTATCTGAAGCTGAAATTCGCAAGAAACGCCACAACGCTGATATTTACCCTGTTTACAAACGTGTTGATACCTGTGCGGCAGAATTTAGTTCAGATACTGCTTACATGTATTCAACTTACGATGAAGAATGTGAAGCAGCGCCAACGGATAAAGATTCAATAATGATCTTAGGTGGTGGTCCTAACCGTATCGGTCAAGGTATTGAATTTGATTACTGTTGTGTTCATGCCGCATTAGCATTGCGTGAAGATGGTTATGAAACCATTATGGTTAACTGTAATCCTGAAACCGTTTCAACAGATTATGACACATCAGACAGATTATACTTTGAATCAATTACTTTTGAAGATGTGCTTGAAATCGTTCGAATTGAAAAACCAAAAGGCGTTATTGTGCAATATGGTGGTCAAACACCACTTAAACTAGCGCGCGCTTTAGAAGCTGCTGGTGTGCCAATCATTGGTACTTCCCCTGATGCTATTGACCGTGCAGAAGATAGAGAGCGTTTCCAACAAGCTGTTGATCGTTTAGGTTTACTGCAACCTGAAAATGCTACCGTGACATCAATAGATGAAGCAATGGCAAAAGCAGAGACGATTGGCTTCCCGTTGGTTGTACGTCCATCTTATGTATTAGGCGGTCGCGCTATGGAAATAGTTTATGACCTAGATGATTTGCGTCGTTATATGACAGAAGCAGTAAGCGTATCAAATGATTCGCCAGTATTACTTGATCATTTCCTAGATGATGCAATTGAAGTAGATATAGATGTTATCTGTGATGGCGAAAAAGTGGTTGTTGGCGGTATTATGCAGCACATTGAACAAGCCGGTGTACACTCAGGTGATAGTGCTTGTTCATTACCCGCATATAGCTTAAGCCATGAAATTCAAGATGTGATGCGCAAGCAAGTAACAGACTTAGCGTTCGAGCTAGGTGTTATTGGTTTAATGAACACACAAATGGCAGTTAAAGATGACGAAGTTTATTTGATTGAAGTTAACCCTCGTGCTGCTCGTACTGTTCCGTTTGTATCAAAAGCTACTTCTGTACCGCTAGCCAAAATTGGCGCACGTGTTATGGCTGGTAAATCTTTAACTGAGCAAGGTATTACGGAAGAAATGATACCGCCATATTTTTCTGTGAAAGAAGTGGTTATTCCTTTTAACAAGTTTCATGGTAGCGATCCTTTAGTTGGCCCAGAAATGCGCTCAACGGGTGAAGTCATGGGTGTAGGTGATACTTTTGAAGAGGCTTATGCAAAAGCTAATTTAGGTGCGGGTGAGTCCGTTCCTAAGTCAGGCCGAGCATTAATTTCAGTTCGAAACTCTGATAAAGTACGTGTAGTAGAGCTAGCTAAGCAAATGGTTGCTTTGGGTTACGACCTTGATGCAACCCATGGAACCGCTATAATCCTAGGTGAGGCTAATGTGCCAGTACGTTTAGTTAATAAAGTACACGAAGGTCGTCCACATATACTTGATAGAATTAAAAATAGTGAATATAGCTATATTATTAATACTACTGAAGGGCGTAAGGCCATTGAAGATTCTAAAGTATTGCGTGGTGGCGCTTTACGTTATAAAGTTGCCTATACTACAACATTAAACGCTGCATTTGCTGCTTGTCAGGCGCACTCTGCTGATGACCGCAATACGGTCACCTCAATTCAAGAATTACATAAGCGTTGTAAATAAATTAACAAAATAAGATAAAATTATGAGTCAATACCCAATGACAGTTCACGGTGCCGATGCATTACGTGAAGAACTAAATCATTTAAAAACGGTTAAACGCCCTACAATAGTTGCTGATATTGCAACAGCACGTGAACACGGCGATTTAAAAGAAAATGCAGAATACCATGCTGCTCGTGAGCAGCAGAGCTTTTGTGAAGGTCGTATTCAAGAAATTGAAGGTAAACTTGGTAATGTGCAAATTATCGATGTTTCAAAAATTACTAACACAGGTAAAGTGATATTTGGTGTTACTGTTACTTTGCTTAATATTGATACTGAAGTGGAAGTTAAGTATCAAATTGTTGGTGATGATGAAGCGGATATTAAGCAAAATAGAATTTCGATAAACTCACCTATTGCTCGTGGTTTAATTGGTAAAACTGTGGATAGTGAAATTGAAATATCGACGCCTGGTGGCGCGGTTGAATATGAAATTATGGCAGTAGAACATATCTAATAAACAACGGAAGAGCTACAGTAGCAAGTTTCGACAAAGATCTAGATTGCTCTTTACGTTAACCAAGTAATATAAAAACCCATAACTTTTATAAGTTTTGGGTTTTTTTTGTTCTATTATTTGACAACGAAAATTTTTTAAGTATATTTAAATGATATCATTTTGATATCACATTCGGATTTAAGGAATTTTTATGAAAGAGAAAAATGGTTTTTCTATTAATGGTTTTGGTATGTTTACAACACTATTGTTACTAGCAGTGTTTATTATTAGCCAAATTATTGCTCAGCATGCTAGTGTTTTATTTTTCATTGCCATAGCTTCTGCTATTTTCATACTGCCCGGATTTTTTATGGTGCAACCTAACCAAGGTAAGGTGATGACCTTTTTTGGCAGTTATGTTGGCACGGTAAAGTCTAATGGACTGCGATGGTCTATTCCTTTCTTCGCTCATAGAACAATTTCTTTGAGAGTTCGTAACTTTGAATCCAGTCAGATGAAGGTTAATGATAACCATGGTAACCCGATAGAAATTGCTACTGTGGTGGTTTGGTCGGTGAATGATACAGCAGAAGCTACATTTGAAGTTGATGACTATATTAGTTTTGTTAATATTCAAAGCGAATCAGCTCTACGTAATATGGCAACTAGTTACCCTTATGACCAACATGATGGAGATGAAATTGCGTTACGCAGTCATCCTCGAGAAGTTTCAGAAGCGTTAAAGCATGAAATACAAGACAGACTAGAGAAAGCGGGTGTGAAGGTACACGAAGCTCGCATAAGCCATCTAGCCTACGCACCTGAAATTGCTAATGCCATGTTACAAAGACAGCAAGCATCAGCTATTATCGCAGCGAGAAGACTCATTGTTGATGGTGCTGTGGGTATGGTTGATATGGCATTAAGCCAATTGTCCAGTAAAGGAATTATTGAGCTAGACGAGGAACGTAAAGCAACAATGGTAAGCAATTTACTTGTGGTGTTATGTAGTGATAAAAGCACGCAACCGGTTGTGAATACAGGTAGTCTTTATTAGCCATAGCGGCTAATTGCTTTGAGGAGTCAATATGGCAGCTAAGAAAAGCTTTCCATTAAGAATAAATCCCGATGTTCTAGCAGCAATGCAACGTTGGTCTGATGATGAACTGCGCAGTGTGAATGCCCAAATTGAATATGTGTTAAGGAAAGCATTAGTAGATTCAGGAAGGGTTAAGTTAATTCAAAAAACGGTAATTATTGTTGAAGATAATGATGATAAAAACGTCTGAATTTTTATCATCCATAACTATTTCTATTACTTAGATGGGGGAGTTATTACAGAAATGGTTGAAAAGGCTCATATTCAAGCCAACATTAAAAAATTATCACCACATGATTTAAGAAGAATATATGCTAAAACGCTATGAGAATAAGGTGACGGTTTATTTACTGTTCAAGAATTAATGGGAATACGCGGATTTATTCAACAAAAACATGATAGAAGGTCGGATAAATTTAAAGTTAGAGCAGCAGAGTCATTCCCTTTTTAGAATTTAATTTTGGTAATGGTAAAAGAACGCTATTACCACTTAGGAGCAAATAGCCAACTGTTATTTGTCCTACTTGAGTGGCTTATATGTTTCATTAGCTAAAAGACTCAATGATATTTACCACATTTGCTACGAAAATTAACGCACCACATATAATCAGGGCTGTTCCAGTAGAGGTTTCATTACTAGAAGCTGAAATACCACTTGAGCTTTTATTATCTCTCAAGAGTTTTCCCTTAATTATCAATCCAATTGATATGATAATTATTACACCATTTATTATTAAAGAAGACATAAACTCAGGTGACACAACGTTTCCTCTAAAACATATAACGGCCTGTTAACAGGCTAAATCTTGTTTAACAGCTTGTTTAACAGCTTGTTTAACAGCTTGTTTAACAGCTTGTTATACAGGGATTGCCACCGTACCAATACTACTTGCAAAACCTCCAACTTTTACATTGATTACCGTTGAATTATCAGATTCAACAGATGCTGTAATTATGGAAGTACAATTCATAGCTCTACCTTGTTCAAAAACATAATCAACACCTAAAGCTAGGTGTTCTGTAAGATAGCATGCTAAAGCACCACTAGAGCTTCCTGTAGCTGATTCTTCTGATATACCAAACAATGGAGCAAAATTACGACAGCTTGCAGTAAACTCACTTTCCGGTTCACAAAGCTCAAAAACATGAAAACCAACAACGTTATGTTTTTTGCAGAAGTCTGCGATAAGTTCATCATCGGGCTCTATTACATCTAAATACCCGTTAGGAACAGCAATAATCACATCAGGTAGTCCTGTTGAAATAACTTCAATAGGTAACTTCGTACTTTCTAGTACGTTACTTTCTAAGCCAATAACATTTGAAATTTCTTGATATGAAAAGCTATCTGTTTTTTGAGGTAATTGCTGCTCCATAACTACCTTACTATTTGACTCAATGATCACTGACAGCATTCCAGCTTTTGTGCGTTGAACATAAGAACCGGCTTTAAGAATCCCCTTTTGGTACATTGTGGAAAAAGTAGCCAAGGTAGCGTGACCACAAAAGTCAACTTCTCCTGTAGTCGTAAAGAAGGAGACTTCATAATCTGCTTCGTCATCGCTGGAAACAAAAGCCGTTTCTGAATATCCTACTGCTTGTGCAATTTTTAATTTTTGAGCATCCGAAAGTTGATTAGCATTCAAGACAACACCTGCAGGATTTCCGCCTTTGCCATTTACTGTAAATGAGCTGACCAAATTAACTTCGATATTTACCAACACCTTCTTCCTCGTATAACAGCTTATTATGGAGGCTTCTCAGTAATGTCCATCCCATAACCTAAATTTAATTCGTATTAATATCCCATACTTTCAGTATCTTATAAACTAAAAATATTTAAATTTTGTTATGCCTTAGATATTACTGAGACTCCTCTGTAATATCCAACATAGAATTTCAGGATGTTTCAAACAATATCAATTGGTTAGGGCTTAAAAATATTGATTTAGGTTTGTTACTGAGACTTCTCAGTAATATGACAGGATCAATTCATTAGAAAATATATCGCAAATATTTTGAAGATAACTTCCGCTTTGCTCACAGAAAAGTCGTTAATATAACTTTTGAAATATCGAATTTCTCAAATAAAACTAAAAATTCATACAAAGGACTGCTCAAAGGGCAGTAGCTACCACAAACCAGAAGTTAGGTTTCGCTAATATTTGAAGTGATTTCTAGTCGATTTGGATCTACAGCGGACATTTTAAGATGGGTGCTTCCTGTTCACAAAGACTTGCTAGTTAATGCTGAAAACCGCGCTACGCGTTTACTAAGCTTATGCACCAAAGCGTTCAACTCTATTGCTGTTGGCGCTTTTACCCGTTTAAATATCTGCTTTCTTTGTTGAAACCATCGATGTAAATACTGTCTAGAAATAACATGTGAAATTGCACATTCAAGTTCAGTGCTGAGCCGAATCGTTGAATGAAGGTAACTGCCCCTGTCCTTGCCGTACTGTGTATAGCACCGCGTTTTTAAAATGAGATGGGTAGATGAGGCGAGTGACAAACCTGTGGATCTTATTGGTCAGCTAGGTGGATGGAGCTTACAAACGGTAGGCCAAGGTTACGGTAATGGGTATCCGATGTCGGTGCTAAGAAGTGAGATGGAAAAGATCAATTAATGCAAATTATCTCAAAATTAATGTCCGAAATTGGGTCGTATTTGAGACAAAGAGGGCCCACTATGGCAGCCGGAAATGAAACAGTACATCGTTTATGTAAATCACTGCTTTTAACTCCTAATAGCGTACATTTTGTCGAAAAACTTTACACAATCTAATTTTGTCAAGTACAGTAAATTTCTAACATAGTGATAAATATCTAAAAAAGAATATCGGCTCAAAATATGCACGCTCGTGTGTCTCGCAATAAGAACTAGAAAAGAGCCGACGATAAGGCCGGCAAAACTAACAATAGATTTTCGGAGAAAATCACCATGAAGAAATCATACCTATTGAGTAGTCTGTGCGTATTATCCCTTATTTTTTCAGTTACTTCATATGCTTCAGATTTCACGGTTGATCAACAGAGCGATGACTTACCGGGAAATGGGTCTACCGGCTTTAACAACACGATTGGCCAGTCATTCAGTCCGACGTTCAATTTTATGGATCATGTTGAGTTAAAGATGAACTCGCAGAACCCTCCAACTACAGTACGTGTTGTAATTCGGGCTACTCCAACGGGCTCGATACTAGGCTCGAGTAATCCAATAATTATGACGAATACTGTAATAGAGTTACGCCATTTTGAATTCGCCCCGATCGATATTAGCGCTTACAACGAGCTATTTATCCAGGTTGAACGGGTAGAGGGCTTAGCATTTGGTTTATTTTATGCGGGAGACGGTACCGTAGACAGTTATACAGGCGGTAAAGCTTACCGCGATGGTTTCATGTCTAGCCTTGACTTCTGGTTTCGTACAGGTCTTGGTTCCGTACCACCAGCACCTGAAATTACAGTGACCGATTCCGTGGCCCCGGAATTAGATCTTCAGGTGCCGTTTGGAAGTGTCACCGAAATGACCACATCCGATAAGATGGTGACGGTTACCAATGACGGAGGTCAGGACCTTCTGATTGGCCCTATCGCCATCAGCAATCCACTGGCAGCCCCGTTCAGCATCGTGAGTGAAACCTGTTCAAATCAATCGGTAGCACCGGCTGCCAATTGCAGTATGACAGTCAGATTTGCACCTCTCACTACAGGAGCGGCTAATGACAGCTTTGACATACCTTCGAACGATGCCGATGAAGACCCGGTAACTATTGATGTCTCTGGAATGGGTATCAGCGCCGCCGCGCCTGAAATTACGGTGACCGATTCCGTGGCCCCGGAAACAGATCTTCTGGTACCGTTTGGCGAGATCACAGAGATGACCGAATCCGTCCAGACAGTGACTGTTACCAACGACGGCACGGCTAATCTAGATATCAGTTCGATTTCTGCACTGGCAACTCCATTTAGTTTAACGATCGATAGCTGTTCAGGTATGTCCGTGGCACCGGGTGCCGATTGCAGTCTTACAGTCAGGTTTTCACCCCTATCCATAGGAGTGTTCGAAGACAGCTTTGACATATTTTCCAATGACGACGATGAAAACCCTGTAACGGTAAATGTATCCGGCACAGGATTAGCGATTCTACCACTGGATAGCAATGGGGATGGCATTTCGGACGCTGATGCGATTGCTATCGGACTGAATCCTCTTGTTCTGGATACCGACGGCGACGGCTTTTCTGATGTTGACGAGGTTGGCGGCGATGTCAGCAATCCTACGGACACTGACGGCGATGGGATTATTGACGCATTGGAACCGGGAGACGCAGCGTATGATGCAGGAATTGTCAGTGAATTGCCGCTCGAAAGTGGCGATAGTGTCACGATAGTAACGGCAGCCGGTGAAATGCTTTTAGATGTCAGCACTGACCCAGTCACCACTGGCCCAAACGGGATTAGCTTCCCATTCGGGATGGTTAATTACACCACAACAGTCGTTCCTGGTGGCTTTGTCACAGTGAGGCTGGCCTTCTCCGCCAATTTACCCAATCCCTTGGAACTTCACAAGGTGGAGGCTGCGGTCTTCACATTATTGCCAACTGTAAACACTGATCCAGATGGTTATTGGACGCAGATAGATGCCAAAACAGTAGACATCACCTTGAAAGATGGCGGTGCGTTTGACCTTGATCACACTGAGAACGGTTTCGTTGTTGATCCTATTGCACCGGGTAGTGGAGAGGATGGTGGTCAAGGTGGAGTTTGTGACGGCCTCGATCCAGTGACGAATTTGTTCCCGATCTGCCTACAAGCTCACAGTGCAAAGAAACGATTGATGCTATTACAGTCGAAGAACAAAGCGAGCCCGAGAGCGATAGAAAGGGCGCAGTCAGCGCTTGACGACGCCATAGCGAAGTTCGCTGAGCTGGGAGGAGGAAGTATCCCAGGGCTCTAAAATATCGGTGGTATGGTAATGCGGTGTTACAATACATCCAGGCAAAATGCTTAACAAAGAACATCGCTGCGGTTGCGGTTTGGGAGGTAGAAAAGCTGGCAAAAAAGGATAACAAGAAACGAAAATACGTGTACGAAATTAATTTTTCAAACGCACTCAGTCTAATCAAAGACAACGTCCTTAGATTTATGCTGAACATGGCAACCAAAAGCCTGGGAGAGTTGCTGGTTACGAAAATATCCAAAGCAACAAATGCATTTAGGCCGGAACGAAAATATGAAAGGTATGTAAAAATACGACGAGTTAAATATGCCGTTGCTTATAGACCATTATGTTAATCCTTAAATTAATGGCATTGATATGATCGGGAAGTTGACGTTTGATATTTTGACGGAGCTTATTCCGCAAAGCTCACAATTTTGAACATTTTCTCACTGTCATACTTATAGTCCCTTTAACCAAAGGAGCACTATCATGTACGACATTATTCCCTACACCCCAAAACCTAGTTGGAATAAAGGAAAACTCGTTGGTCAAAGACTTCCCCTTAAGCTTGAGGAAGTTTGGTCAATTAGAACAAGGCTCGATTTAGCAAATAATATTCGTGAATTAACGATGTTTAATTTGGCACTAGATTGTAAATTGAGAGCATGTGATTTCATTAAGCTCAAAGTATCGGATATTGCACATGGAAAAAATATTCAATCACGAGCAATGTTAATTCAACAAAAAACGGGGACACTTGTTCAATTTGAACTAACAAAAAAAACTAGAGTCACCCTGCAAAAATGGATCTCGTTTAAATCACTTCGTTCTAGTGATTATTTGTTCGGAAGTAGAATAAAAGAGACCTATCATTTAACGACTCGTCAATATGCGAGGATTGTCAAAAAATGGATTTCAAGTATTGGCTTGGATTTAACAGTCACTATTACCACTTTGCGGACGTTAACATGTCGAGCTTTAAAGTTGATTCGGATTAGGTTTTTTGTATCCGAAACCCCACAATAAATGGCATACAAAAGTGAAAGTAGTATGAAACAACTGGCGGCCCCCTGTTTATTTTGCGTAAAAGCTATCACCTTAAACACTTAAACACTTAAATTATTTAGTAATTTCCTTGATACTGTGTAATCAACTTCTACACTTCAAATAGACATAATCACTAATTTGTTTTTCTACCTTTCACTTTTATCTGATGATTAAAGGAATAATAGGGAGTTTATAATGTTTGAAGCAAAAAAATTCAAAAAAAACAATCCATTGCCATCCTATTTTTCACGACTTTTAGCACTCATTTCTTTGCTATTTTTAATCAATGTAAATTCTGTCGTTGCCGATGAAAGCGTTGATAATCTATTTCTTCTATCGTTGGAAGAACTTATGAATGTGAAAGTCATTGTGACCACAGGAACGACAGGTCAAGATATCAGTATACTAACATCATCAACGGCAGTGACTGTTATTACTGAAAAGAGCATTGCCAGACAAGCCCCTTTTGGCTTGGCCGATTCATTGAAATCCGTACCGGGATTTTATGTGCAAGAATCTGGAGGACAAACATCAAACAATATTGGTGTTCGTGGACTCCCTGCAAGTCAGCACTTTGAATTTATTAGCGTTCAAGAAGATGGATTATCAGTAAATTATGAACGCTACACGGCTGATGCTATTCAGCGCTATGATATTGGCATAGCAAGAATTGAAGCAACTAGAGGTGGTACCTCAGGGGTTTTGGCCACTAATGGTGCAGCGGGTATTGTAAATTTTATTACTAAAAAGGGTAGAGAAGAACAAGGTACAATTAAAGTTACGCTAGCTGATTACGACAATATCCGTACTGACTTTTACTGGGGGAAACCTCTTAATGAAAATTGGTTATTAGCCCTTAGCGGTTACTATCACAGTGGGGATACCCCAAGGAAAACAGGTTTAGATGTTGAACATGGAGGACAATTTAGGGGCATAGTTACTAAGTTATTCACTGGCGGCGAAGTTAGCTTTACTTACAAGCATATCAATGAAAGTAATTCCTTTGTTTTACCCTTACCTCTTTTTAGGGAGAAGGGTGGAGATTTACAAGAGATTCCGGGATTTGATCTTAGCCATGGCAATACCACCAGTAGAAATAATCGTAAAACCGCCATTTTATTTGCTGATGGCAGCAAGGCTGAAACGGACACGCTTGATGGCGCTGACGTAAAAGCGAACACTTATACAATAAATGTCGATTTTGAGATAGATGATCACTGGCATTTTAGCCATGCCAGTCGCTTGATCGACCTTGACAGAAATTTTAATGGCCTTTGGACTGGCTCAGCCGGTAATATCAGCATTATGGATGCCGGAAGTTATCTTGCTGATGATATCGATTTTGGTGGCGGTTATGGTTCAGTCGGCGATTTTTATGCCAGTAACCCAGCAACTAGCAGATGTTTTCAATATGTCAGCTCTAAAGAATTAGTTTGCCAAGGCGATAGTAACTTTGATGAAATTGGACGCAATGGTTTAGTGCAAATACTAAACGCTTTAAATGAACCGATTAAACGCCAACAAATTATTAGTGATAGTAGATTTATCTGGACCACCGCAAACAACAGCCTGTCATTTGGTGTGTTATATGTCGATATAGATCATCAACGAGCGCTACAAACCAGTCTGTTTTTAAGCGAGGTAACATCAAACAATGCTCAGGTTTTAGATATTGTTGCCGTTGATAGCAATGGTAATGTTCAGGCCTACCTCAGTGATAATGGAGTCATTAAACATGGTCAGTGGCGTGGCAATGATGATATGCAAGTCACCTCATATTCTTTCTATATCAACGATGAATATCAATTTAATGATGCATTGCGCATAGATGCCGGTTTACGTTATGAAGATGTAACCTATAAAGCAACCAGCCTTTCAGGTTTAGGCGACAGGTTTATGGTAGCAGGTGCGTTTGATGGCAATGGTCAGGATATTGATAACATTTTAGCCAATAACTTTGCAACTCGACAGTTTGGTAGTGGTGATATAAGCAAGCACACATCGAAATACCATGACGTTGCCTGGTCGATAGGTTTTAACTACTTACTCACAGAGTCCTTGGCAACTTATGGTAAATTTGCCTATGGTTTTCAAACTCCCAAAGCAGACCGTATTTCGGATATTGTTATTAATGCCGTTGATACGCCATTGAGTGAAATTGAATTTACCGATCTTGGTATTCGCTATAGCAGTGAAACGATTAATGCATCAACCACCTTATCTTATACTCATTTTGATAATTACCTGACCGGCGGGGTAGGATTTGATAATTCAGGCTCTGAAATTCTCAACGAGTCAGAAATTAATGTTTATGGTATAGAATTTGAATTTTCTTGGCTAGCAACACAGTGGTTAAGCATAGTAGCCTTGGGGATATTGCAAAAGGCAGAGTTAGACGCATTATCTAATCCTGCTATACAACACTGGCAAGGTAACCAGCCGGCTCGTATGCCAGATAAACAGATTCGCATTACCCCGACATTCCATGTAACTAATGATTTGGATGTATACCTGACTTACCAATACGTAGGCAAACGTTTTGGTGCCAATGATAATATAGTGGAATTTCCAAATTGTGGCATTTTAGATGTTGGTGCGAGTTATAACATCACCCACTCATTATCAGCTCAGATAAATGGAAGAAATGTTACCAATGAGGTTTGCTACAACGAAGGTAACCCCAGAGCTAGCAGTGCAGAAAATGAACTAGCCTATGGTTTTGCTAGGCCTATAGCCGGAAAGACTTGGTTGGTATCTTTGATTTACCACTTTTAGTGATTATCGCTGTGGAAGTGACAAATCAATTTAACCCAAGTGGGATAACCAATTACTTTTCATATTTGCCCAAGAAAAATTTTATTAATGACTCTTTATTTATAGATAAACTTCAACTAGAAGTTTACATAATACCTAATGAAATTCATCATTCCTTGGCATTTTCTAGTCTATTTTGAACGGTTGAATTAAAAGAGCCAGGAGTCTAAGTAAGGTCAGTTCCCATAAACTATGGCGATATTTACATTAGAAAAAGTATTGAGCTTTTGTTGATGATTTTCGTCCGGTTTGCGCACAAAGGGGTCCTAAACCCTATCTAGCTCCATAGAATCCAGAAATTTGTGTCAGTTGTTTGTTCGGCAAGTTGAAGTGTAATTCAAGAGTTTTTCTTTTCTATTGAGCACGAGAAAGATCTTCTAATGGCATAAAATACCACATATAAACTAAATGAATTAATAGGAAATGTGCTACTTCTATTCATCTTGACTCCATTAAAAATGCCTCTTTTTTATAGATGCATATAAACATGAAACATTAATGGAAATAACATTACTGTTGAGTAACAGTGTGCTTTTCAAACTAAGTTAAATTTACTGGTGAAAAATTAAACGTGCCAAAGGGCATTGAAGAAATGCAACACTTTAGGGAGATGATTAAGCTAACTCATACCACAAAACAGTCTTGATTTAACTTATATCTGTTTATTATATTTCTAAGAATATATTTCTTATATTCAATAGGCATCATTTTTTTAGCTTTTTTGTTTTTTTATCTTTAATTTGAGTCTAAAATAGTAATACTTAATTTAAAATGAAAATCATTTTTATCATGCCAAAATCTGACATCCCATTATTTCATTTAATAAAAAGCGCTAAGCTTGCTTATTATATGAGTGACCATTCTGACTCAATCGCAACTTTCATGAGAAACTGGTTTAAACAGAAAGTTAAGACTCAAAAGGACTCGTTAACTTCGGAACAAATTCAAGTTATCTGTAGTGATTGGAAAGTTAATAACGTTAACTTTTACAAAAATGCTATGGCGTTTTTAAAAAAAACAACCGATAAACATGCACTACTTGTTCGATTATCTGAGCTCAATGATCAAGAAAGATTGTGTGACTTATGCTCTGAATTTGAAAAAAATAATTATTCGGTCTTCAATAGTTTGATTGAAGAAGATATTCCAGACACAGATATTATTCAAAAGGAAGGTACAAAGGGTATCTGCATAATAAAAAAACAAAGAGATAAGTTTGATGAACATGGCAATATTATTAATGAACTTTGTATAAGTATTCGTGTGAAGGCCGTCGTTGAAGTTCATTTAATTAAAGAAATTATAATAAAGTATGGTTTCGAGATTATTAGTATTGATAAATTTAGCTTAAATGAATTTTCAAAAATTGTTATTTTATCTTCTAAGGCTAATCACTTGAATACTGAACTATTGTCACTTCCTATAAATAATTAGTTTAGAAGAACTTCCAGTGAAGAATTAGTTTAGAAGAACTTCCAGTGAAGAATTAAATTGGAAGTTTGTTGTATTCGTTCAAAGAAAACGTCAAACCTGATTGATATAGTTTCTAATAAAGTCTCAATTGAGGCTTTATTGCACTTGTCAACGGCGGAAATTAGCTTGAATTCAATGCACCAAGTTTCTATAAAATCTATGGCCTTATGTGCCTCTGTTCGAGATATATCAAGCAAAAATTGTAGATTTGTTATATTTTAAAAAGACCCTAGGCCTAAATCTTGTTGGATAACATTTTCTAACAAGATAAATCGATCTTGTCCCCAAAAATGAGAATCGCCATAGCGAATAGTCGGAACTCCCCAACAGCCAAGCTTGAACATTTCATCTAGGTTGTTTTGTACTTCGATTTTCCAGACTTTTTCCGTTAATTTTTCCTTTGCAACATTCCAGTCAAGACCACAGCGAGTAAGAATTTTTTCCAATCCTGAATTGGTTTCTGCGCGAATTCCTTCTGCGTTAACAGCACGAGCAAAGCTCAATAGAAAAGCCTCCAATTTATTTTCTGAACGTGCATATTCAATTAGTGCATAACACCTCTCTACGGCTGCGCCAAGGGGGTCAGCAACAAACCCGTAGTCAATTCCTAACTTGTTTGCCTCTCTTTTGGTATCAAGAAATATATACATTTTCTTTATTGCGGGTACGTACATGTTACGCATCATCATTGGAAGAACAGGTTTAATCTCCAAGGGTATCTGGTAGTGCTCTGCTAACTTAACAGCACGCTCTAGTCCAATATAGGAATAGGGACTTCGCGCTGACCAGTATAATACTAGTGGTTTATTATCTCTTGATTTAGCACCCCCATTTATAGGGTGTTGGCAGAATTTTTTATATGTTAAATTGAATAGAACCAGCTCATTCTTTCGATGAGCGAACCCTGCCTCTATGAGCCTTTGCTCTACGTGGTCTAAACGGTCTACTCCCCAATACCATTCCCCTTCAAAATAAATAACCCCTCCTAAATAGTGACCTTTATTTACTAATAAAGCTTGATTGATTCTTAACTTTGCTAACGATCTTTCTTTATTATAAATAGCCGGAGTAGGTGGAATTGAATTAAACCAAAACTCGGTAAGTATACGATTAGCTTTGCGTAAAAATTCGTCTTCTTGTTCTATTGCTACTAATGCACATGCGAGTGTTATAATTGCATCTTTATTTAATTTAGGTAGTTTACTTCGGCAAGGAAACTGAAAACCATAGAGCTTTGCAAGATGATAAGCATCATAATTTGAGTATTGTTGCCACATTTCAAGTCGTGGGTACATTTGTAGATCAATGTCATTAAATACATAGAATTTTAGCTTTATCGAAAAGCGAGACTCTATTGATGTTAATGCTTGTATTAACAAATAACTGTATGGATCATCTGCTTTGATAAATATTTCAAGTACGGCCTCTTGATACAGAATTTTCCTTCTAAGCATATGCAATTGACGTTTTGTTGATAATAACAGGTCACTAGAAATAACTTTGAGCACATAGGGCATTACTGCTTTTTTCATTGTTTTATATCCAGCTCTTATGAAATGTAAAATAGTTTTATTAATACTCTATCATAATGATTTTGTGAAACCCTCAAAGTGTCCTTTACCACTAGACCTGTTCACCACAAAAAGACAAAAAAAATGCACCTACAAAATAGATGCATAAAACATGAAACACTAAGGGAAATAACATTACTGTTGAGTAAGAGTGTGCTTTTCAAACTAAGTTCAATTTACTTGTTAAAAATGAAACGTGCTTGAGGACATGGAGAAAATGCAATACTTTAGGGGGAGATGATTAAACTAACTCATACCACAAATCCTACCTATATTATTGCTTGAATTCATACTGATTTACATTCACTTTGGAGGCGAAAGCTGACGTTAGCCTTTATTTATCTAACGGCAAGATCATAGCGCACTTAATGGTCATTTTTGTTAAGCTATAAGTTAAAGTTATCTAGTTCTATCTTTAATAGCTTTAGAAATATTCTCTTCTCTATCATCAATAAGCTTTTGTACGTTATTAGCATCTTTAAATAAATTCAACATATTATTTGGTGAGGTAGTCAAAGGATTTTGCGATGACATAATGTCCATTTTTAATGGCTTAGCGTTAGGTGAATTATTTGTAGAAACCTTAAATGCAGGTAAAGCTACAACATCATTTGGATCTAGATAGACTTCTTCACTTTCAACAGATGCTTTAGGTTTATCCGAATAGCTCCAGTTACCACTGTTATCTTTCCAACGATATATTTTAATATCACTCCCTTGCTCAATCTGATTATTTTCCTCTACTATAAAATTTTCGTAAGTAACTAAAAGCTTGTCTGCAATAGATTTTATTTCTTGATCAATCATTAGCGTTTTAGGAAATAAATCATCAACAACAAGCCAAGCTTGACCATTAGGTTTTTTAAGAACAAAAAGTCCCATCAAGGCCAGAGTCAAAATCAAGGATGTTAAATAAACAAAAAATTTCATAAGCATACCAATACTATTTCAATAAAAAATCATGGAGAACAATATTAAACCTTTGAATATTCTTGTTGTTTAACCCATTGATAGTTAATTTGTATAACAGAAGCACAAGATAATAAAGAAAAAGCGGTTACATGAAATAAAGACACATCCCTAACCATTGAAAACACGACTAAAATAGCAGGATAACTAACTAAAAAGTAAAGAGGGATAAGTTTGATTTTATTTAAAACTGAGCAGCCAACCAGAAAGAAACTCAATAAAAATACGATTAACCACATATCCCAAACAAAAGAACTTAACTCTCTAGGGCTTAAGAGGTTTAAACTTGAAGTAGTCTGAAAGTATGAAGTTACCTGAATAAATAATAACGCGAATATTTGAAAAACTAACTGCACACTAAAAATGTTGATTAGAGACAGTTTAAGGCTACTCTTTATTTCCATGAATGAAAGTTCTGGTTCTATATCCTTCGTTCTATACACAATGAGTCCTTTTATTATGCTTGAAACTTGTTAATAATAACTATCAGAAAATTATTAACTGATTTTCGTTAATATCTCACAGATTCAAAGCATTGAAAACAAGAACTATCAAATATTATTAAAAAAGTGAACCAACTGAATTAGGCGGATATAAACCTCGCAAAAGATTATATTCTGTAGATTCATTCCAAAGGATTAGCAGCTGCTTCAATTCTTTAAGCTCATTAGGTGTGGCAATATCTTTTATTGCTTTTTCTGAAAGCGAGTTTAGACGTTCAATTTCTTCAATGCTCATAATCATCCTCCTTGATAAGTCGTTATATGACTGTAGAGGACATTTCATTAAATATCAAATAATTCACTGCGCAAGCGCATTTGAAAACAATTAAAAAATACCATATTGACGCAAGGCTGCATTTTTTTTGTGGAATCTATCCCGGTAATACATGCCAAATCTTTGTTGCTGAGACACTTTTTACGTTTGAAAAAATAATTATTAAGGCACTAAAAATCACGTAAAATGGATTTCTACTTTTCATTTCCCCCTCCTTAGATATTTATTTATAATCGTAAAAATCTATCTTCTTTACACGCCAGTTGGATATATTCTTCAGAAGTTTAAAAGGAAAAACTGGAGTTACCTTGAGGTAATCATAATTCAAATCACAATCGCGTTATTTGTTTTATATAAGCTATCATTTTTATCATTTTCGTCATTTAATTTGTACTCGTTCTATACTATTTTAAGTCAATCTGCACTTTGTGTTGGTTTAGTCATGGTTTTTAATATATTTGATTGTTTCGCCACTCGAAAACAAACGTAAATATAAATGTTTTTCTTGTCTATTTATTAAGAACAACTTATGAAAAACGTAGAGATGGGTGTGTTTTCTTTATCACAAGAACAGCACCACAGCAGAGATGTGACATTATGCTGCATAAGTGAATCAGCAATACTTGTGTAAACGTCCTTTTTAAGTTAGATATAAGTCAAACGATCAAGTTTTGATTTTTCATCTTCAATCCATCAAAATAAAGTTATATGGTACTCACCATTAACATCATAAATAACATTTATGCCCATAACTGGGTCATATCCGTAATAAATTTCCATTTATGTGATCGGGTGTCAAATTGGTGTTTGAAGGTGTTAGTGATGACAGGTTACTGGTGATCGACTTATCAGCTATTAAAAGCAAGCTTGGAAAAGTAAAGTCATAAACAATGATAAGTATTTATGGATAAACGATATAAAAGACATAAGCGGAAACCGAATAAACAAAGGAAGAACACTTAAAATCTCAGAAATAATTAAATTGATAAAACCTGTCAAAAGAAATCGAATGTTTTAGGAAAAAGAGATGCAGCAATATCATACGGGGCAGGTCTTAGAAGAGGTGGATCAGCTAATTTAAAATTAGAAAATCATGATAGAACGAACGGAACAATAAAAAATAGGCAGGGCAATAAAAGAGGAAAAAATAAACAACAAGATACAGGTGATAATAATGATTGGATAGATATTAAAGTTTAAAAACTGAATATATATTTTACAAATAAAAGATGAAAAACATTTAACTGAAAAACGATTAACCGGTGGCAATATTTATACAATGCTTAAAAATAGGCATACAGCAGCTAATATAGAAAAATATCACCACACGATTTAAGAAGAACATATGCAGCAAAGTTACTAGAGCAGGGTGAAAATTTATTTATTGTGCAAGAATTAATGGGGCATACGCGAATTGATACAACAAAATAATATGATAGAAGATCGGATAAATTTAAAGATAGAGCTGTTGAATCGTTGCCATTCTAAAATTGAATTGTGGTAATAGTATAGGGCGCTACTACCACAAAAGAGACATTATTTAATTTGGTTAAATGGTGATTAGGATTAGATTTTGTATCATAACGAAACTTAAAATCAGGTCAAAAAAAGCGTTCACCTGAAATCAAGTAAACGCATTATAGAAACATGAGATTCTAAGAGAAATAAAGGTCTCGTATAATAAAAATACCTATAGGCAGTAAAGTTCTCAGTTCTACGCATAATAATTCAATATAGACCGTTAAGATACCTTAGCTTTTACAACTTCTGGACAGGTTGGATTAATTCTCCAGAAAAAAAACAAGCCAAACACCTATGGCGACAAAGCCAGAAGGAGTGATAAGAGGACCAAAATTGTAAAAAGTAGGACCAGGTTTCAGAACAGAGTACTGATGTTCTTCTGGGTCATAGAAAACTTTAACTTGGTTTCCTTCAGCATATTTCTGAAGAATTTTTTTTAGGCTCCCACCTGTTTTCACCATATTATCACTGAGGGTAACTCGCTTTGACTGATACTGTATTCCATTAACTACATACGTATAACAATAGTCTACCTGTATTGATCCGTGACCTCCATTGTGCTCTCCAACGGAACGAACTACTATCTCCTTAGTTTTCCCTTGTGTGATAGTTCCTAGAACAAATGGCCACTGCTTACTTCGATAAGCAATTACAACAAGCCGCATGAGGAATCCCCAAACGATAATCCCAACCATTATAAATATTATTCCCATACCTATTATCATATAAACAACCTAACGCCGTAATAAGCGAACTAAAACAGTCGGTTAAAGTTTTTGATAAACGAAACATAACCAACTGTTTTAGTTCCGTTTAATTGCCTTGTTAGCTGCGATTTAAAACCAACGATACTTTATGTACAGCTTTTTGATAAATTATCAAAGTACTCATAATCATATAGTTTTTCACAGTTTTCAAAAAAGCATTTTATTGCTATTCGTTGATCGTAATTAAACTTAATATTTACTAATTTCTCTCTAGATATATCTACAAACTTTGTAGCAAGGCTCTCTGCGATAATATCCGCTGTTTCAGGATCTTTTAATTCAGCAAGCATGAAGCAGGGAAATAATAACGAAAAGCTGTGGGAGTAAAAAGCCAATGGTTGTGTTCATTTCTAGTAGCTTAATATTTCATGTTCTTCCCATGAAGTCCCAGTAAAATAAATTTGGGTTTCAAATTTTCGTAAAACCTTTCTCTTTGTGAAATAATCAGCGGTTTGACACTTTAACCATATAAATAGTGGCTCCGGTTTTTATTTTTTTACCAGATTTAAAGTCTTGGTATTCCACAGGTACGTATATTATTTTTGCTTCATTATTGTTTATAGATAATTTACCATTTTTATAGAGACCAGCTTTTAATTTTGTATTAACCATGGCAAAGTAAAAACCCATCATGTTTTTATACTTATTCATATTCATCATGGCTTCATCTGTTACAAATGTTTTTAAGTTTTTATACTCTTCAGCTTTTAAGTCTTCCATTAAAGATAAGTAATTATCAAATGCTTTAATAGGGTCATTTTCAGCAGATACAGATGATAATTCTTTTTTATGTACAACTTCTACATGTTTGTCTTGAGTTGCTTCAGAAGCTATCAAAAATCCTGAAAAAATTAAATTAGCTATGAAAAATACTGTTTTCAAAAATCACCTTCCTTTTTTTATATATCGGTATTTTGGCAAACTTACTATAGTTACTAAAGGTTTCATCGTATCTCTCTACAAACTTAATGCAGCATGTGTAAAAAATACAATAGGACCAAAAACGATTAGAGTTGCGCATGCCCAAATTGCTTGTTTAACTGAAATATTAGAATTTATTACTACAGAAACACATCCAAAAACAATCGGTAAAACTAATGTAGCTAGAAATTCCATTCTATTATCTAAATTATTATTCGCCCTATTCATATAAAAAATAGATACAACATTCAAGATAAATACGCCATAGAGGTAGACGATTAAGAATTTAGCTATCATCATAACTCTACAATTCATATTCTTTCCTGAAAAATGTAATGCCCAACTAATGGGCTAAAAATAGTTGGTTGAAATTAGCGACGAAGGAGTAAAACCCAACTTTTTTGTCTTTTTAAACAACTGGTTGAACAAACGTCAGTTGGTACATTCGATTATATCAATATTGATATCGTTTAAATAAAGCGCAATATTTGGATTTTCGCAAACAGTTGAAATAACTCGGCTCTCTCTATTACTACCACCAGAAATATCACTGTCGTAAGACCAATGTTCAACCACTCCACTAGAATTCATAGCTAATGCTGAAGCTACGCTAGAGTCTGTGCCTTGTCGAATATAGATGGCATAAAATGGAGTATTAATAAAAAAAGAGTCCGATACACATGTATTAACAACAAAAATTGAGTCTCCAATATCAACTTTACCGCAATTAATAGCTTTTTCACCTACGGAATCCACTACTTTTTGTTCAAATTCTTCAATAGATATGAACTTTGAATCAGAGTCTTTATTGTTATTACATCCTGTCGTAAACGCAAATAAAACTGCACAAATATATGTTTTATATGCCATTAAAAAAATCCTTTATCTTTTAGTTAACTTCTACCGGATAATACACCAAAGAGTTTTCACTAATTGTAATCATATGTTATCGCACGTTGAATTACGCTCATATTGCTCTTTAACGAGAAGTGGATCCCAATTACTATGTAAACGTCATAAATAAGACTCACTTTATATTATGCGCGCACAACACTTTTTATCTATTTTAGCTTCCTCACTCTTATCGAACATAGCTTAAAAAAATACATCATTACACGCTATATCTTTGTTTGTAATTGCAGAGTCACACATTATTACAATTGGTTGCTCAACTACTTTTGGTTGTTTATTTTCATAACCAAAAGACTCTTCTAAATTGTAAATATCATCAAATGTAGGCTTTAAAGTAGAAGATAAAGCAACGATAGTTTTTTTATAATGTTCTTTGTTTCAGTTTCAGATAAGGAATTCACAACAATAGAATAATACCCAACACAGCAAAGGGATAATAAGCCAAGACAAAAACACAACCAAAATCAATTTACATTAGTTCAGAACGTTATTTGTTGAAAAGCCACTTTCTGAAAGATGCTATAACAAACACCCAATAAAAATATATGAATTAGATCTTAATCTGTTTGTTTATTGAACAAATAAGTGGCAAATCAATATATCTCTACTACACTTTGGAAAGATCTATTTCGTAATGTGGTAGTACATTTGTTGTAGTTTTGTTTATTCAAAACATTAATGTTCACTTATTCGAGCGCTATGCTTTTAATTTCGTTTTTAATTTTAGTTAAGCAGCTCATGGAGAGAAAAATGAAAGTAGGAATGTATTTACGTAAGCTCTTTCTGGTTATTCTGTTATTAATATCTACTCTAATTCACGCACAAGAAGACCAAGTTATTCTAAACCCTGGAACGATTTCAGGTTCTGTCTCATTAAACGGCTATACAATTGATAAAATAGTTGTAAAGGCGTTAGATACTAATCGTGAATTTTCTGGCACTGTTATGGTCGAAGTGGCTGGTGGCGCGAGTTCAATAGATTATCTATTAACGCTCGAAGGCGATAATCAATATTATTTGCTCGTAGAAGTTTTTATTAAATCAGGTGACTATATTAAGGCGTTAATCCCGCCCCAAGGACCAGTGTTTGTCACTGTTGATGAGAATGTAGTCTCTGACATTTCAATGTCACCTTCGATAATCTCGGGCAATATATCTACAGGTAACGACGTAGTTGTTGATATTACCTACCGGATGGGAGCTTGGATTGATATACCTGAACTTGAGGTTGAACCTTGGCCTCATCAATCAGAAAATGTTATCACTAAGCAAAGTGTTAATGGGATCTCTGGTATTAATTACACATTATTAGTAGCGCCTCAAACCGAATATTATAATGTTAGAGCAGTAATAACGATCAATGGGTTTAATTACAATATTAATGATAAGGATGTTTCTACACTACAGTCTGGTCAGACATTAATTCGAGATTATCTTGTTAATTATGACGCCGCAACTATTTCAGGGCACTCCAATTTAATTGGTGTTAACCTTAACAGTGCTGAGGTTTATGGTCAGGCAACTGCACCACTTCCAAAAGGTAATAGAACCTCTACTACGATACTAAACGAAGGGTTGTTTTCTCTTCCTGTTGATGCAGGATCATGGAGCTTAGTATCTATATTTAAGTTTCCGCTTCCAGATGATGAATTAAATGGACTCAATGGACTTATATGGGCAAGCTGGCCTGAAAGTATTCAGGTTGATGAAAACGCTGCAATAGTGGCTAATTTCGATATTAACCCGGCTTTAATGTCTGGACTATTAACTTTATCAGGCGCCAATAAGAAACTTTCTCAAGGTAGAATTAGAGCCAGTGGTGCACCGGGAGGTTTAAGTCATAGTGATATTTCACCTGAAACAGGAAAGTTTTTGTATGTTTTACCTCCAGGATCATGGCAATTAGATAACAGACTAACCCTGTGGTTTGAATATGATAATGAAACGGACAGCTCTTTAAATTCATTAATATGGCACCAATACCAAAACAAAGATAATCACATTGATTATCAAGCGGATGTTACAGGTGGAGAAGTTCTCGATACACTAGAGCTTGATTACAATACCAGTACCATTAGGCATTTGTTTTCTGTAGCAAATAATGGAATATTAAGTCACCCATACCTTAAAGTTACCCGTTTAAATTCGGTTCAAAGTGTTGCTGAAGGGCATGGCTCTCCAGTTGATACTACGTTAGGGCAAGCAATGATTACTCTACTTGAAGCCGGTAGTTATTCGGTAGAAGCTTTTGCCAGAGTTAATGGTTCGGTAACAGAATTTGGCACAACAGTAATTACTGTTGAAGGCGGCGACTCAATTGTTATTGGCGGGGGAAATAGACCTGTCATTAAAATAAGCAGTTTGGCTGACGGTGATGAAACCTGTGACGAGCAAGTTCAAATTGTAGGTACAGCAACTGATGTGCAAGGTATCGAGTCGGTATTTATTAACGGAGTTTCTATACCATTTACTACTACGAATAATCCTGAAGATTCGAATGAAGTAAGCTTTGATCATTTGTTTACACTTGAAAAAGACCAGACAAACAATATTGAAGTAACTGTACTTGATATTGATGATTCAGGTGGAGCAAGTTTGACACTTAAGGTGATTCAGGAAGATTGTTCACCTGAACCTGAGATTAAAGAGGTTTCAATAGACATAAAACCAGGAACCTGCAAAAACCCTGTTAATGTCAAAAGCAAAGGCGTACTTCCTGTGACTATTTTTGGCAGTGAGAGCTTGGACGTTTCTAATATCAGCATTAGTAATATAAGTTTGTCTGGAGTTATGCCAATTCGTGGTGCTTTAAAAGATCTTGGACAGCCTTGGCAAGATCAAGTTACGGAAGGTCATAAAGGCGTCTGTGAAGATAGAAAACTTGACGGTTTTAGAGATCTGTCATTGAAATTTAAAACTCAAGAAATTATCAATGCCCTTAAAGATTCAGGTATAGCAATATCTGATGGAGCAATCTTACAGCTTACAGTTGAAGGGCAGATAGAATCGTCAAATGAAATTAAGTTTTTTATAGGACAAGACACAATTAATATAATTAAAAAGTAGCTAAACTTAAAGCAGTAGAATACCTATTTATTCTGCTGCTTTGTTCAGCCTATTTTGCAACAAAAAATAAAGTTCTAATCACCGATTTTGATAATAGGATGAGTGTCTGAATCCCCTCTCGTCAACACTCTTAATTGCACTTACATTGACTCATTTAACCGCATATTCAATATTATTAGGTGCGACCATAAGGTAAATTATAGCCTAACATTACTCCCTAATGTTTAGTTTGCAGGTAGAGTTGCTGTTATTGAAGTAAAGGTTAACGTCAGCTCTGCGCACTATCGAGATACGATCACTTTTATCACACAACGTTCCTCATTATTAGAATAATATAACCCATATTTATGTTCACGACCTTCAAAGGTAGCGGATATTATAAGCATATTTCTAATTCGCTTTAGGGAAGTTAGAAGTTATAAATTAGTGCTGAAAATCACTTAGCCACTACAAGTAACATTGAAGAATCAAGATATAACATTTCTTGATGGATGCACATATCAGGAAACGATGCGAATATATGCTTTTGTTTTAGAGGTTCCTGCCTGCCTCGAATTGTGCCACACCTTCTAATGGTTTTAACCACGAAAGTCTCGTTCGAACGAATATTTCTACATCAACGTTAACTGAAGAAGGA
>MAAB01001229.1_pt1 | contig 53960 bp, 95 predicted proteins | sample 1115991 | NCBI WGS metagenome assembly MAAB01 (sample SAMN04961124, study PRJNA320927) | seawater metagenome | isolation source: sample BD02T18 sea water enriched with oil for 18 days | place: USA:Gulf of Mexico | collected 2013-07-27 | reverse complement strand
AATAGCTCACCGACATAGCGAAGTAGATGATGTTGTGAATTGCCTGAACAATTAGCTGCCGTGCGGCAGCTAAATAAAACACTATTGCCTATTGACGGGGATAAGGCTCATATGTGTTAGGTGAAAAACTCCATTAGTTCATTTACGATCCCTGATGGGTCTTTAAAAGCAGCATAGCGACCCCACCTATTTTCATTAGGTGATTTATGTACAAATACAACACCTTTTGATTTTAACTCGTTAATTTTTTCATCCAAATTACTTACAGTAAGCACCAATGATGAATTTGAATTATATCCGTGCTCATAGTTTGTTGCTTTCTTTGTTCCTTGAAACATGAATACATTATGTGAGCCACTTTTAAATTTTAAACTGTCTTCATGTTCTTCAACAAGATTTAGACCAAGAATATCAACGTAAAAATCTCTAGAAACAAGAAGATCGTGAACGACTAATAAAGTTGATGGATTCTGCATAGAAGCTTAATTCCCTTTTCACCTAACGTCTGGCTACCTGTTGACAAAACGCGCAGCGGTTTGACAATCCGTGTTGAGCCACTTGTTAGCTTTTGATTGCACGGCAAAGCGCTGCCTCCGCATGAATTGTTGCGGTATCGATTACCGGAATATCACAATCATGCTGTTTAATTAAGAGAGGTATTTCAGTACAGCCCAAGATTACACCTTCAGCGCCTTTCTGTTTTAGTTTATTAATAATATTTAAATATTCAGTTTTAGAGCTTTCTAAAATATCTCCCCGCACCAGCTCCTCAACAATTATTCTATGTATTACTTCTTGATCTTCAGGTGATGGCACTAGAACAGAAAGGTTATTTTTCTCTAACCCTAACCGATAGAAATCTTCACTCATGGTATATTTCGTGCCCAACAAACCAATTGTTTTTATGTTTTTCTGTTTCACATCTTTTGCCGTAACATCAATTAAATTCAACAAAGGCAATGCTATCTGTTGCTGTACTTGGTCAAATACCCTATGCATTGTATTAGTAGCGATTAACCCAAAATCAGCGCCTGCCACTTGCAGCTTATTGGCTATGTCCACCATATCATTAATGATTAAATCCCATCTATTTTCACCACGCCAACGATGATAATTTTCCAAATTAACGCTATAAATAATAATTTCTGGGTAAGTATAATTTCCAAACTTTGCGACGTATGCACGCGTAATATGAAGGTAATAGCTAACTGTTGACTCAGGGCTTAAGCCACCAATAATGCCAATTTTTTTATGCATGTCATAACTCATATATTTGAAAGAAAGCTAACAGCTTATTAGTGCGCATTTCAGTTTAATACAATTTAACCTTCCTAATTCATATAGGTAAACAGCACACTTTTATTAATATTTTTAATACGTTACCAGTAATTATAAGGCTTATCAAATCTATCCTTGAATGGAGAAAGTGAGCATTGAGATATGTGAGCCTATTTATGGCTCGTTATGCCAACCGAGCACTCAATAATTCTTTTCATAAACAATTACCTACAAATATCGTCTTAACAATGCAAGCCATTTTAAATTTTACATGACGTGCCAATATCTTAATTTTTTTCATAAGCCCAGTTGTGCCTGTGTAAATACACAGTAATACTTATTACCTTCTACAACCCGTTGTGTTCACCCGTATGACGGGTATATCTGTCGGCATCATTTACATGGTTCAGCGTTTAGAAAAAAATTGAGAGATTCCGCGCTCAAATGTAACATCACAAAACATGTAAAGACGCATACGTTCAGGCATACCTTTGCAACTCAACTCCTAAAAAATGGTACTGATATACGCACCGTGCAAGAATTACTTGGGCATACAGATCTGCGAACAAATTTGTCATTTACGAATTTTCTTATATGATGAAATGGGGTATGCACCACAAGAACGAGCTGCACATACTGATTTTGAATCAACTCAGATTTATATGAGACATCATGCTGAGTGGGTAAGAGTTCAGGCAGCTGAGTTGGCTATTTAAATAAATGTATTGAGTAGTTCAAATATAGCCACTTTCGAGTGGTTTTTTAATGCCCAAAATAGCTGATTTCCAACTACTGTATTAGGGTACGGAAAGGGTACGGATTTTCTTAAATAACAGGCATAAAAAAAGGCTACTGCTCTGTAGCCCTTTATTGATTTAGTGGTGCGGATGGGGGGACTTGAACCCAGAGCGTTAAATTCTAATGCTTTCAAATGCTTGTAAATACTAGATTGTTGTTTTTTGGAAAAGCATTAAAAGGTATTAAAACGCTAGACAATGGATCCACTGACGATCCAAAACCTAAATTAGCATTAATCAGTGAAAATTTAAAAGGGTTGATGGCTTGTGCATTCTAATGCTTCTTGTCACAACACCTTCAAATTGTATCTTATCCTCTGGTGTAATTTTTATGGGTTTAATTCCTTGGCCAGCTGAAACCAATTCGCCCTTATCTCTATCGATTGCCTTACAAATAAAATCACCGTTATAGCAAGCAATAACAACACAACCGTTCGTAACCGGCTCAGACCTATCAACAATCAATAAGTCACCATCGAAAATACCAACGTCTTGCATTGAATGGCCGTTAGCTACGCCAATAAACGTTGCGTTAGGGTGAGCAATCAATAATTGATCAAGTGATAAACCAAGCTCTTTATATTCAGTTGCTGGTGACTCAAAGCCAGTAATTCCGCAACTAAGTAATATGGGTATAATTTTCATAAAACAACAAACTGTATAAACATACAGTCATTATAGTTTTGAATTCTTTAAAAGGAAAGCTCTACCATTTGAACACCTGATAAAACTAATGCTTTTCTATCACCCAAACATCAACATTTAAATTATGTGATTCGATAGCTTTATTAAGGCGCTTTAAATATCGCTCTTTCGTTCGTGGGTTAACAATCAAAACTATACCAGCTTTCTTACCTGTCATTGCTGAGTAATAAAGACTTTGGCCGATTGCTTCAGCCCATTTTTTACCCCAATCATATTCAATGGCATGATTTTCAGTTAAACAATCAACGCGCGTTCTATCTGATAAAACGTGTTCAACTTCTCCTTTGCAGTAATGATCAACATAATCCGCTTCGTGCCATTTTTCTAAAGGTGGTTGTGTCGTGCCGCCACCAGTAAAGGCAAAAGCGTTAAAAGATAATAATACTATTACCGTGATTAAATAATTCTTCATACCGTTTCCTATTTGAAGAAATAGATCTTTTTTAAATGTTTTTTACTCTCTTTTCTTTTGCCAAAACGAGAACGTTTACTGTTAAGTTTATAGCTACCTCTTACCCATCCGCGAATAAGAGAAATCATTTTAATTTCTGTTTTCGGTGTCTTATATGTTGCCATCTATTTTATTCCAACTAGGTTTTTTGTGTAGAGGGGTTGTAATAAGCGGCTGTCATTTTTTGCCATGTTTCCATTGGTAAAGTAACCATATCATCACAACCAACCACATTTTCTACGGCTTCTTGCATAGCAATTAAAACACTATCTTTTTGATTGTTTTCTTGTAGTTTTAATATTTTTTCACAGGCAAATAAAAGCATGTCAGGGCTACCAGTTAAGGCACACACTTTAAAGTTGTTACCCTCGATTGATAAGCCATCCGCAGTACTAGCGATAGTAGCCATTTGTTGCATTTGCTCAACTGTATATTTACCTTCTGAATTTGCTATTTCTATTTTCATATTTTATTCCACTATCGTTTTAGATTTAATTTTTTCGTTTTGTTCTTTTATACTTTCACCTACCATTCTATGCCAGTTTTCTTCTTGCGTTCTTTCTTCGGGATATTGGTCACGTACAGAATTTTTAATCATTTTTTCTGTTGGCTCTCTATGGACAATAACAAAACCTCTTTCCTTTAAATCTCTTAATTGCTCTATAGATACAACATCTAAAACGGTTCCATCAGTACTCATATTTTATTCCAATTATCCTACGTCCGACCAATCGGCCTCTAAAACTGCCTCAGAATGTGACTCTCTATCATAAGGCCAGTCAACAATGTTAGCCTCGAAAACAGGGGCGTATTCTGACTTTGGAAAAGTAGAAAAAAGCTTATTTAGTTCTACTTTTTTTTGCTCTGCAACCTCTAATGATTCGACAGCTAGAATACTATCTGGACCACTAATATGAATTGCATATAAACCTGTATCGGCATTACTCATGTTTTCTTTCTCCTTGCTCCACGTTAAAACGGGGCATTCTTCTTTGTGATAATCATGACCGTGACAGCATGTACAGTAACCATCTTCAACACGATAAAAAGGTTTGCTTTTCATGCTGTATTTGTTTCCTACTAGCTAGATTTGTTTCTGTGAGTCTCAATAAGCGTATTAAGCTCACTTGTTATCAACCGTTCATCTTCGTCAGAATAACGCTTACCAGCTACAGCAACAATCATTTCTTTTGATGGGGTAACGGGCATTATTTCAAAAGCATTTCTGTTTTTTCTGAGCCAGTCATAACAAGAGCTTGGATCCATTTGTAATAGCGTATCTAAAGTCATAAAGCCTCCCTATTCGCGTTGAGTGCCACATTCGACACATTCAAATTTGTTTTCATCAAAGATCGGAGGACAACCAGCAAACAATAAAACAGCACCGCCCACTATTTTCTCAGCACGATTTAGACCTTTTATTTTTAAGTGTTGAGTACCGCAGTTACACTTCTTACAGTATCTTTTCATGCTGAAAAACTCCTATTTTAAAAATTGCTCTAAATGTTCAAATAAAAGATACAGAGCACCCATTAAAACAAAAGTGTCGTAAGCTGCTTTTATTAGCTTTCCTCGAAGTTTTCTTTTTAATGTTTTTTCGTGCTCGTTCATCGAAGAGGTTCCTATTTTTTATTTAGCACATTAAATATTGCTTGTGCTTGGATTTCAGCACTGAGGCTATTTTCAACCATAGCGATTGCCGTTTTTAATATCATTACCTTTTCATTTGCAGGTAACCGCTTTAATGATTCAATAACGATCACAGCTTCATTAGCGTGCTGTTGGTTGGTTATTTTCATAACTAAAATTCTCTATCTAAATAAATGTAAAAATTTACGCCAAAGAGATCGTTTAAATACAGGTTCATTTATTGACATGTTCAAACCATTTTTCATGCAAATTGCTTTAGCTTTAACTAACTGGCATTTTGAAATCATTGGTTGTTTTTTGCTTATTCGATCGTAATTAATTTTAATCAACTTATTTTCAAAGTCGTAAATTTCATTAGCGTGTTTAGTGCAAAGATCAACAACACCTTCAGGAGCACTTTTAGGTTTTAAACTATCCATCGCTATTTCATCGCAAATATCACAAGTAAGCACGTTCAAAATTTCCTACTCGTTAAAAGCGTTGTAATCCGCTTCATTTTTAAATTCATTCCAGCCTGTCACAACAATTTCATGCGGCTGACAATTAGCATTTTTAGACATTGTTTCTTTTAGAAACTTATTCTGTGGAAATTCATTATTATCAGTCCAAACGTTTAAATTTCCATGCCCACTTGGATAGTTATAGGTAAAAAGAAAGAATCGCTTTTCGCATTTTTTAGCCATAAAATTTCCTATCTAAACTGAAGCTAAAGAACGCTTGTATTGAGCCTTCTTAAATTGCTTATTTGAGCGAGCTAATTTCTTAGCATTTTTGCTAACACGTTTCTTGTGTTTGGCTTTTGGGGCTGGCTTATAATCGCTGTTAATTTGCCTTTGATTAAACTCTTCAGAAAACCGTTTACGTAACTCAGCATCGCTTGGTTTTTCAATATTAAACTCTAATCTGTCTTGAACTTGTTGCATGGTTTTTCCTTAATTTAATTTATAAATGCTTTGGTATTCGTACTGAACGCCACCTGTTTCACTTTTAGATTTTGTCCTGGTTAGATAACCTTTTTTTCTTAATGTTTTAAGCCTCATGCTAATAGTTTGCACAGGACAATCTAAGTTCATGGCTATTTGAGTGCTGGTTTTATCCCCTTGGGCCATACAGTAAAATATATCTTCATCGCCTTTAGTTATTGAAAGCTCTTTCATTCTATTGCGAGTATTAGGGTTTAGCATTGCTAGCCGAATATCTAAGTCTTCCATAAAGAAAAAATTTCCCATTCAGTTAATTAAGTTTTTTTCCTTGAGAATCGATGCAATATTTATTGTCATCAACCGCAAAGTTAGCTTTTTGCCATTCCTTCATTAAATCCCAAAAAAGGCTATTTTCATTTGGCTGTCTATTTGCCGATTCATGCCAATCATCAGTCATTAAAACTGGTCCGCAATAATGGTGGAACTCAACATACCTAACTTTATTAACCCATGCTCCATCAGGCATTTTTAACAATCCTTGGCCTTTTATACCGTGACAAATAAACATTGAAAATTTCCTATCTAATAATGTTCTTCTGAAACGTCACCGTCACTCTTGTTTTCAACGACAACAAAGTTACTATGAAGTTGCCCAGTTTTTCTATGTTGAAAATGAGCTTCATCACTATGGCTATTCATATAAAATTTTATGTAATTAGGGTTTATATGAAAGCACCACCACCTGATTTTTACGTAAGCTTTCAATAAAAATATTCGCATAAAAATTCCTATCTGTTGAACTTGTAAGTTTCGCTTACAAGTTGGTAACTAAAACGAACTATTGATTAACTGGTTTCTAAATCAATATTTGGCAAGATTGCTTCAGGCTTAAAAATAACTCTGTAGTGGTAAACATCAACCTTTGCCCAATTCAATTGTTCAGAAAAATAAGTGACATTATCTGAAAGCCCTAGATAATGTTTTTTAAATTCATTTGCTCCTGTTTTACATGTCACAGCTAAAGTACTACCACCACTACCTCCAATAGAGCACTTCCCCTCGATAGTTAAAATATACCCGCCCGTAATTCCGTTATAAAAAACAATTCTGCGATCAAGCTCAAACATATTTGCAGCTTTTGATAGATTGCTAGATGCAACATCAGCATCAGTACATGCGGTCGTACCTAAAATAAGCGCTGCTAGTAACAATAATTTATTCATTTTAATTCCTATCATTTCAGTTATTTAAAGTATGGTGCCGTAATTGATTACGACACCAAAATTTCCTATTTAAGTTAATTGCTCTTGGTAGTAGTTTTCACCAGACCAAATGCACTTTATTTCTTGTGTGTTAGTTACGCCCCAAACATTAACTGAGCCAGCCTTTTTTTGGATCCATTCGCTAACAAGCTTTTGAAATTCATCTTCGTTGTCAGGAGTTGCTAAGTGCTCAAGATAAGTTTCAGCTATTTCCCCTACTTCGTCATAAGCTCGTTCTTGTAGAGACTCAACAAGATTTTCTAACTGGCATTTATGAAAGAAATCACCATGAGCAAACGCTCGCTTTTTTCCGATAGTTAAGGTGAATGATTCACCTGAATCTAAGTTGTCGAGGCAATAATCTATTACACACTGTTCATCATCGGAGAACGTTTCACCGTCTGTACTGAACGAGTCTACTTTTTTAAAATCTATCTTTTCCATAATCAAAATTTCCTATTTAAGTTCGAGTGATTTAATTCTGTCAATAAGCCACAAAATACGATCTCTACCAGCCTTTAAATCTTCTCTTGATTCAGACAAGAAAAAAGCATTTGCTAATTCATCATCAGTTAAGTGGCCAAGTGATAAAACAGCTCGGTATTCGTTAATTTCTTTGTGATCATTAGTTAGCTTATATAGCTTTCTTGATAACCACCTTAAATGCTCTTTTGCGGCAGTTAACCAAAATATAAGAGTATGCCCTTGACCGCCATGAGTTAACGCCATAGCAATAACTTGGCTAGGCATGTGACCACAAGCTATTCGCTCTATATTTTGATGGTAATAATCATTATGTGGATCAGGTTCGTTATTTTCACGCCACTTAGCAAAAGGTGTACTGTCAGCCATAATCAAAAATTCCCATCTAATTATTTTCGCTTTCGCACCAAGTGAATTTAGGATATTTACCTATAATGGAATAACCTAAGCCTGTGCTTGGAAACTCAGGAAAAACATTTATACATTTTTCACAATAGCAACGATAACCACCAATATTATCAAGCGTTAATTCATCACCACAACCTGAACAACCTTCATTATCCATGCTCGAAATTTCCTATTAAGTTAAGCAGTCATCACAACCGCTGCAATCATTACCATTTGGTAGAACTTTAAACCCACTACATAAAGGTTTTGGATCTTCCACTATTGGGTTTTCATTTCTGTACTGCTCAACGGTTTTACCAAAGTGTTCTTCAGCACATGTTTTGCAATACCATTCACCACAATAAAGGCAGCGAAAAGCATGGTGTGGCCATAGCTTTTTTTTGCATGAACATCGAACAAAACCCCTAATAGGATCAAGCATTTCTTTTGTTTGCTTTCCTACAAATGCGATTTTTTGACGCCATTGGCTTGCTAATATTTGAGGCACGAAATTTCCTATTTAAAGTTTTATATAAATTGCACGTATATATAGCCAAAAAACAAGGCAAAAGTTGGCTTGATAAACCCTACTGCTGCAAGTTTTAATAGAGCGTCATTTCCAGACGAATCACTTTCGTTTTGTTTCCAGTCCTGAGTTAGATAATTAACTATCAAAGCTAAACCAATTGCCGCTGGAATTGACAAGACTGGCAAGCTAAATATTGGAACAATAAACCAGCCCCATAAAACACTTAATGCATAACCAGAATAAGTGACAGTTAGTGCTAGTAATATAATTGTTGTTGCTATATATCCGATTGCTTTCATTTTTTATTCCTGTTTTTCAGTTGTTTAAAGTATGGTCCCGTAATTGATTACGACACCAAAATTTCCTATTTAAAGATTGCTTTAAAGTTACTTAACTTTTCTATTCGTCTAGTTGACTGGTTATAAAAGCTAACCCCGTCATTTAACTTGTTATACATTGCAATATCTCTCGATACACAAGCAGAACCCAAACCAAAGAAATCACAAAGCATATTTCGATTAACGTAACCATAGTGGTTAAGTAAAACCTCTATCGCTCTAAGCCTAATTTGTACTGGTAGTGCAATTTCATCAACCGTCATTGAATAACGCCTTACTTGGTTTTTGTATATACATTAACTGTATCAAATTTAGACAGGTTGTCAAATGGTTTTTGTATATGCAATAATATAAATACATCAATGAAAATAAGTTATGAATGGCCAGACCTAAAAAGCCAAAAGACGAGTTAGCAAGTGACGTTATACCGCCAATTCGTGTTACCAAAGAGCAAAAAGACGCATACAAAAAAGCCGCTAAAGATAACGGCTTTTCATTGTCTGCATGGATAAAGAAAATTTTGGATAAGGAAGTTAAGTAGTGAATGATATTGATTACGAACCTGAAAACTCAGCTGATAGAGAGCTTCAGCGTATTGATGAATATGAGGTGCAGAAGGAGATTGATAGTAATTGGCAAGGAGTACTTAAATACATGTTTAAGAATGCACCTGCTGTATCAATGCCACACGAGGGATTCTATGGTGAAAAAGAAACTGAGTACGTCAAAATGCTTAGTCATTTCTTTTTTATTATGAGTGATATTGGTTTGTTAAAAGAATATGAAAAAGATATAGAAAGAAAAATATCAAAGGGCGTCTATCAAGAAAATGGAGTAAATGACGATGATGCTTTAAAATCGATCAATCATATAAGCAGTCAAATTTTTGAGAAATTGGTTTTATATGGTTATGTTGTATCTGATGATAAAACTGTTTTTGAGACTACCGTTAACTACACTGAGTATAAAATAACTGAAAAAGGGATAGATGTCGCTTTACGATTACAAGAGCATGATGATAGTGAAAAAAGACATGTAACTGTAACTAAGATTAGTAAGTTTTCATTGGTTTTTTCTGTAATCGCTGTAGCCTTAGCTGGGTTTTCTGCCTATGTATCAAATGAAAGATTAAAGAATGACAAAGCAGAAATAACAAATGTTGTTAAGTCTGTTTCTGAACCAACAAAAAAAGTAGCTACTAAAAATAATTAACCGATACTGCACTATACTTATCTTTTAAATTCATAGCCGGAACATATTCAAATGACCCAAGATGATATAAAAAATATAGTAAACATCTACATGACTGATCGTAGTGATAGTAAAACCGCTTTTGATACCACACAGTTTATAGAGTGGTATAAAAATGTAGAAGGTGATGATATCCCCCTACATGAAGCTAACTCATTACTTAAAAACGCAGGTTATCGAGCAGATGTTATTTATCAGCCGCATGCAATTATTGGCTGGTTTTGGAATGAATAATAGCTAAACCCTAAAGCTGATATTTACGTCTACGCTTAAGCGCTTCTAGCCTTTTGGTTTTCTGGTCCTTGCGCTTAACAAACCAATCAAAGATAGGGCTGTATTGCCCTATATCCATTGTTAGTGTTCTTTCAATGGTGTCAGTGCCTAAACCAGTAACTAGCATTAAATCAGTAATGCTCAAGCCGCTTTTATAAGCTTGAATGATGTACGTTCTTATAAATGATTTTCGTCTAATGCCTTTATCCCAAAGCGCTGTTTTTTTGATAAGCGAATCAAGATGTTTGTTCATTTTGTTAGGGCTTAAACCATCACCACGGCTCTGAACTGTGAAAGGCTTGTAGTTATCATCAACAAATAATTGAGCGTTAGGATCTAAGCCTAAATAGCTATCACCTATTTGTGTATTGATGCCATTTTCAAGCATCCACTTTATATAGTTTTCGATTAATTCTTGAAGTGTTTCATTAGATAGGGGTATTGGCCGTTCGTTATCATCATAAGCGATTGCATCGGGTATAACTAACAATTCATTTAGCTCATTGTTTGGCGAAATAAACATATTAATTGTTGCTAAAGTTAATTCAATTTCACGAAATGAAGCTAAGCAAGATAAGGCTAATAATAGTTCGTCACGCGCTTTAAATTCGCTGTTACGACCTGAGATATGAGCAATTAAATCTTCCCAAAATTCATCATTAACGAGTGGGCGACCTTCCATAATAAACGCAATCCTTGGGTAAAAGTTGCGCTTATAGTGTCAGTTAATTAAATTTAATACAAGTGAAAAGTAAAACAGGCCAGTAAAAACCTAGCCTGTAATAGTGGGTGATGTGAAACGTGTTTGAAGGGGGTTAAGCAATTAGCCGATATTGGCAACGACCACATAAAGGCCGGCAATGGTTTTGCTTTCACCATCTTTGTAAATGACTAACTCAGAGAATGTTTGTCGATTTAATAGCGATAAATGCTCAAGTGTTGGTTTGATTTGAATAACCTCCCCTTCCCAGGTGATTTCTGCCGGTGATGCAATGACCACATCACCCACAATCAATTCAATCTTGGTCAGCGTACTTGGGTCAATATTGCTATCACCATGTAAAGGATCGTGCTTATTAATGCGGATTATCTCCACATTTTGACGGTCCTTATAAAACTTAAGCTTGTCAGCCATGTTACACCGCGCTTGTTTCGCGGATATGCGTGATTAACGCAGGGATAGTTACCATATCACCCGTTTCATTGGTGATATCTCGGTCAGTGGCATCTTGACATAGAATGACTTCATCATTGATATCATCAAGCACCAATACCACTAAATCATCAATAGCGGCAGCGGTTGCCACTGGGTCAATTGATTTACCGTTGACCGTAATTTGTAAATCATTACCGCTTGGGGCCAATGTCACATCTGCACCTGTCATGGCAGCACTGGCAATTATCTTTGCGCTTGCTTGTACGTAGGTGTCGGCTTTCAAAACACCTTTTGCTAACGCCAATAATTTGCCGTTATCTTTTAAGTGCTGTGCGCCATTTAATTTAAAGTTGTAGCTTGAGAAAATCATATTTATGCCTCTTAGTGGATATGTTCAATTGTGTAAGTGGGTGTCAACATTTCGATGCTGTATTTTGGCGTTAATATTTCCAGTGTGATTTGGTCGATATCGATGTTAAGTGACGTGGCAATTTCACCTTGAATTATTACCACTAGTTCAGCTTGTGTGAGCTGCTCTGCAACGATGGCATCAATAGTTAAATCAACGTTAATTTGCTGTGTTGAATGTTGGGTTAATTGCTCAGAAATTATTGCTTGAAGTTGCTGTAATTCGTTAACTGATACGGCTTGTGCTTGCGTTTTCTGCTCAGTAACAACAACATTAATGTCTTGTGCTCCATCACTGGACACGACAACTGCTAGCGCCTCGGTTAACTGCTGCGCTTGAATCGCATAAACTAGTTGTGACTCGTTAACGCTCGTTGTTGTGCTTTGCGTTAGTTGCTCTACAACAATCGGTGAAATGTTATTTATTGTTGCTATTGCAGATAGTGAAACTTCTGTTTTTTGCTCAGTGACAATTGCAGATATTTGATTGTTTTCGGCTAAGTCGACTATTTGAGATTGCGATACTTGCTCGCAAATAATAGCGTTAATAGCGTTGAATTGAGTTACGTCAACGAGTTGAACTTGGGTGAGCTGCTCAGTGTTTATTGCGGTTATTGCTTGGTCTGTTTCTGATGCAACAACATCCGTCATTATACCCCAAGCGCCTACTGCGCTTTGGTTGCTGTATTCTGCTGCTATTTTGTCATCAGAAACAAACCCAACTATACCTCCTAAACTAGCCAACCTACCAACAAGTCCATCATCCTCGTCACTTCTTTGAGCAAGTATTAGCTGATCTGCACCTGCCGAGGTGTCAGTATAATTTGTAATTGTGTAATTTAAAGTACCATTTATATAAAATCTAATTTCCTGATTAAGTTGGTCAAATATAAAACCAAGCATATACCATTGATTTAAGTTTAAAGCAGAGCCGCCAATATTTCCTGACGTGTTACCACCACCTGTAGCGACGAACGTCTTATTAGCATCAACTCCTTCATTTGAGATATAAGTCGAAAAGCTATCTACCCCAGCCCATAAACATAAAGCCTCTTGAAAGTCATATATGTAATCATTAGTAGACCTACGTACCCACATTGTCTGCATAACTGAATCAGTAGCAGTGAAAGTTTTAGACCCCACAGCAGAGATTGCACCAGAGTCAGTAATACTATCTAAGTAGTGACCACGCTCACTGTCAACATTACCTGTAGTAGTCCCTGCGTCTAATGTTGATAAATCATAACCATTACCTGTACTATCAGTTGTGTCTTTAAAGTTATGTTGAAACGCCCTGTCAACCCACGTAGCATTTCTACCAAAAGCATCACCCACCGCTGGTTGGCTTACACCCGTATTATCACCCCATATATGAATAACAGCACCCGTAAAAGCAGAAGGTATTCTTACCCAAACTTGAATAGAGTTACCAATCTTATCAAATGACACAACATCACAAGGTAGCTGTGTTCCTGCAACGTCACTAGAAAAACGTAAATCACCGCCACTGGCATCAAGCAGCGCCAAAGCTGCAGTAGTAAAATCAGCAAAATTTAATAGGACTACGAAATCACTAGATGAGCCTGTGATAACAGGTAATTCATACTCTGCTATTCGTGTAAAGCCAACTAAGCTCATTAGCTAATACTCATATCAAGCAAATATTCACTTACTACTTTTAACTCTCGATAAGCGCAACTACACGCGCCAATTTGTGCTTTATATGATTGTTGCTTGTAATGAACGTTAGAGAACTGACCGACTTGGTGCCATTCGGTCAAATCATTTTCGTCGGCACCAAAGCGTTGCATTATTTTAATCGTCGTAGGTTTTGGCGCTGTTTTTGTAATATTGAGTATGTAAACTTTTTGCTCTGTAGAGTTAGGTAGTAACAGCGAGTTATTTACTAATAGAATCAACTCTGCTTTAGTTGCGTCAAATTCTGCTTGAGTAACATCTTTAAAAGGTTGGGTAACACTTAATGTTTTTGCGATAAATTTATCAGCAGTCGATTGAGTCATTACGCCCTTTGAAACTAAACCTTCAATTCCTGCGCGATTAGCAATACCATCCGCTTTTGTTTCATCCATCCCAAAATATGAACCAGCATCACTTGCGGTAATTAAAATGGCACTAGCAAGTGAGAATAGTGGATTAGTTATATCTGCCGCAGCACCGCTAAAAACAGCCCATATGGTTGATTCTGAATAAACACCCGCACCCATTTCGGTAATAAACAAACCACGCGCTTGCCCTGAGCCAACTCGCTTAGTGTCAGTAGTTTCTTCGTGCGCGTGTGCTAACGCTAACGTGTCAAAATCACTTAATTTCATACTGTTTTTTCAACCTCTTTTTTAATGCCATTTTTGTACCTTGAAAACTTAGCGTTCTCAAAACCTAAGCTTGTAACAAACACTTTAAAATCGTCATGATCTTGTTCTGTAAAAGTGTCGTTCTCTTTATTAATTAACAGCTCAATGTGCGGCACACCATCAGTAATGGTAATCACTGCGGACGCTTGAAAATCATCACCGTGAACAAGTGCTTTTCGACAAAACACTTGTTTTAGTTCAAACGACCAGTTTCCCACTTGAGCTGTCTTGTTCATTTCACTTACTCAACAGGATCTTCTGTTGTAACAGCGGGAGCAGCTTCATTATTTTCCGTTGAAGTGCTGTTGTTACTGGAATCAACGGGATTATTTGAGTCGGTTATGCTGTTATCGTCAGTGTTTGTTTCATTGCTAACCGGATTGTTTTGATTCTGTTGCGATTGGTCCACATCGTTACCGGCTTTAATACCTGAAACAGTTTCTGTATTTGATGTTTGTTGATTAGCCTGGTTAGCTTCGCTATTAAACGAGTCCTCGTTATAGGTATTACCTCCGGCATGTTTAATACCATCAACAGCAATTTTACTCATGGCAACATAAGGCACAGAGGATGCCGCAACATTAAGCGCACTGTTTGCTACTGAGCCAATGACTTTAATAGAGGCCACCATGGCTGACTCAGGTGCTTGCGCCATTTGACAGGGCCTTAAATTTTGATTGCCAACAGACATGCTTTTCACAGTGCCATCTTCTTTTAATTCAATTTTGACTAGTTCACTGGCTGTGTAATAATTTTGCTGACAAGTGTTGTAGTCTGTTTGAGTTTGTTTGGTTTGTTTTGCCACTTCTTCCGTTGAAGAACACGCACTCAAAAGCACCATCATTACGATGGCAAATATTTTATAAATCATGATTTAGTCTCTACTTGTTGTGGTAAGAATTTTTACTAAAAGGTAAGTTTGTTTACGCCATTAATTGAGCGGGTCGCTCTGGAGTTAATAAACCGACACTCACCAGATACGCTAATCCGTTTGCTAGGTCCACTAAAGTTAAATCAACACTGGTGGCTACTTTTAAATCGTCGTAAATATCAATGACAATATCATCAGCGCTGTTTCGAATAGCGATGCGCTCGCTTTGGGTGAAACGCTGCATGAACTCACGTTTAGTTAGTATGGTTACACCTTGATTTGCAAAGCCGGTGGTAGCAACAATAGTATTGACATCTACGGGAATTTTATCAGGCGAAATCAGATGCCCATCAACAAATAAATAACCTGTAGGAGCATTACCTAATATAACTACATCATCATCGTGATTTGCTAGTATGTAATTTTCATCCGCTTCAATGACATTGTCTACAACCCCATTTTTCACTATTGTGTATTTAGTCATAAACCACCTCTTCAATTGTAAACTCTAAACCTACATCGGTATGATCACCGACTATGGAGTTATATTGCCCTGCTCCTGTGCCTGCTCTTGTGGCATCTTGATTGCCGGCCGCACCTGCGCCACCATGAGAAGATCCACCTACATCCCCATCTGCATCTCCACCATTAAACACCGTGCTTCCTGATATACCTACACCATATTCAGTAACCCTGCCGCCTACAGCGTCATCAATGCTAGTACTTGATTCCCCTTGACCTATTACTAAATAATCTACTGTAATTTGATTCCCGACCACAATATTAATATAACCCGATGGAGGGAGCGATAACGGATGATTGATAACCCAAGCACCACCAGCACCACCACCCCACCCATCACCTGCGCCACCTGCTGCACCTGCTGTCACTTTTAGCGAAACAGCCCCATCTGGTACAGGATAAGAAGCATTAGATGACGAAACTGTGTGTGCAACTGTTGTCGTGACCACCCTAGAGGTATCAGGTGTTGCGGCTTTATTGGCTAACAGTAGATCTTTAACATCTGTCGAAGTTGTTTGACTCACAATAATAGCGGCAATAGCATCATCTAAATCTATCTGATTACTACAATCCAAACCATCCGATGATTTTTGCAGTAATAATAATTCTTTAATTGCCTCAGAACCTGTAAGCGCTGTTATCTTAGCCTCTACATTGGTTTTGAGATTTGTTGTAACGATGGTACCCATGTTTTATAACCCTGCCAGTGCGAGTATTTCGATTTCATCTAACGCTGCTTGAACAGCATTAGAGATTGGTTTGTTTACATCACTTGTGTTATCTATGTTAGAAACATTTGATTGATTTGCTTTTAAATCAAGCGCGGTTTGCTGCGCTGTGCTTACGGGTTTATCTGCATCAGCAGTGTTCTGTACATTGGCAATGCTAGCACTGCTCACCTTAAGGTCTAACGCGGTTTGTGTTGCAGCGCTTATAACACCATCTAAATCAGTAACACTCTGCGCAGTTGCATAATAATTGGGCAGTTCCCCGCCAAGCTCTAACGAATTTGTTGCAGTTCCCCCCGCTATTAATGCGGCCTTTTCTTTCCAATGAAATGCTGAATAGTCCGTGGTATTTGGGATTAAAGTATCAACTGGATGATTTGCATATTGTGAAGCAAGTAATTTCTCAGCGGTTGCCGCATTAGCGGCAGTTTCAGCATCATCTTTCCAGCCACTCACATCAGTGTGCCAACCACTAATGAGTGTATGCCAGCCGCCAATGGTAGTATGCCAACCACTCACATCACCATGCCATGTTGCTACTGAATCGTGATAACCTAGCGTGGTAGAAACATAACCTTGAAGCGTGGCATCAATGGTCGATAAATCCGCGACCGCTTGCGCAGTCACTTCAACCAATCCACCCGCACCATTGACTTGATCTTCGATTAAGGCAACATCATCAACGGAGCCTGAAACTTGCGCCTCCAACGCATCTAAATCGGTTTTGTATTGATTGACGCTGCGAATAGTGACATCACTATCGTTTTCAGCAATAGCGGTAAATGTCACAGTGCCCGACACTTGTGTGCCAAAATCAAAGAAGCTCGATAGATGGGCAAACACTTTGTCTTTCGTGTCAACAAGCGCTTGCGCGGCGGTATTAAAATGGACCGGTGACGGCACCACTTGTGCAGCTTGTAACGTTTGTGTTGCATGGGGCCAAACATCAACGAGTTTGATTATTTGATCGCCCGTCACATCTTCCGTATAGGCGGTGAGTATTTCAACCAGACTGAACTGACTAATGCCTAAGCCATCATGTGCACGCACCGCATCAATCGGCTCAGCGCTTATAACTGTTACTTTGTCCGAGCCATTATCAACCGTGACTTGTGCCGCTTTATACCAATCCATCTAGCCCCCTTTATAATAAACTGCGATTAATTTTTGATTGTCTGGCTCATCAGCCCACACAACGGTTTCGGAGGATTTGGCTACTGTAAAATCAGTGAAATATTTTTCATACTCCCCTGTGGTTGCGTCAGTTTGCAACATTGCATGGCCGGCAACTGAGGAAGAGCAAAGCCATTGCCCCTCGTGAATGTTTCCCGATTCAGAACACACCAAAAGTAACCCCTCGCCCAACGCATTAATGTAACCGTTTTGATGATTTTCAATGACATCATCTTCTTCATCAAACGCGTGTTGAGCATAAGCGCCTATCGCCAAGGTGTTTCTGGCTGTTGTGCTTTCATGACCAAAGAACATGGCATTGTTGATATTCATGCGTTTATGCAATTCACCTTGCACGAATAATTTACCCACATCACCAATACTCAGGTTGTTAGGTAAAATGTAGCTGTGCTTACCGGTGAAGGTGCCCACACCATCTTTAAACAACCCCGCCCCTGTCCCTGTTTTGGCATAGACAGATAACCCACTGGCAACCTGTCCCGCTGATTCAAATAATAATGATGCTTGCCCAGCAAGGCCGCGCGTGATTTCTATGTGACCATCACCATAAACGCTCACCCCTCGACTGGCCGCATCTCTTACTGATACCTGAGAAACCCCACCTAAATTACCGATGGACACTCTGGGTTGATTGGCTAAGGTTGGTTTGCCGTTGAGGTACGTTGTCGTACCATCACCAATCACAATGGTTTCCGCTCTTACCCAAGCGTTTTCTAATATCATCTGATCTTGATTTAAATACAGGTAAGTATTAAATGCATTAGCCGGATTACCCCCAACATAATCACCAACGCGAAAGTTGCTCGCAATAATATCAAACTGAGAAGATTCACCGTTATTTTGCGTCATAAACCCATTAACCCGATCGTTTACATCGGTTAACATGCCGCCCCTGGCAATCAATGAGCCGTTAGCATCTTGAAACGCTTCGGCTAATTCGGTGACTTTGGCATAACCGCCATCAGCCGTTTGCACGCGCACATTTCTAATTTGCTCGGAATACACACCCTCTTGCCATATTGCGCCATTCCACTTACCTAAACCGGCCGAGGTATAATTTAATGCTGAAGCATAAATACCTGTCGTGCCGTGGGTAATTTGGCTTAACTGTGTAGTGTGGGTGCTGCTTTGAATATTGAGTGCAGAGATATTACTTTCAGTGCTGTCAATTTTTACCGTGTGCGTTTGTAGCACTATTTCGGCTTCTATTTCATCGTTTAAGTGCTCAAGTGTTCTGATTTCTTCTTCTGTTACTCGGTCACTTAATTGGGTGAAGTTTCTATCAGTCGCGCCTATGATGCTGGATAAGTTTTCATCGAGCTGCTCCATACCGATATTGGACACATCTGTACTCGAAGAACCTGTTGTCGCTGACGTTTCTACCCAAGGAGATTCACCCGCTATATTGACGGTTCTACAGCGAAACTTATAGGTTGTTTCAGAAAGTAAACCGGTATAGGTATACGCATCACCTTTGACAATCTTACCGGTAAAGGGCACTGCTGTGGTGCCGATAAATTGCCAATGAAAGGTTGTCGCAAGACTTGGCGCACCACCCACCGTTGCTGACATCGCGACACTGTTATTCGAGATTGAATCAACCGTAACTGTAGGAATGCCAGGCAACGCAATATGAAACTGCAATACGGCCGCATCACTGACAAACAACCGATTTTTAGCCACCAAAGAAGCGGTATAATCACCTTGTCCCAAGTAAGGTAAATGAACAAAGGCTTGCTCTGTTTCTTCTGAAAACACCACGGTATCATCCGCATCATTGGTAACGATAACTTGATACATACTAACGTTAGTATCTTGTAGATCATCCCAAATAAATTTACCCAGATAATCGGCCGTTATACCAGTGTTAACGAATTGAAAACCACTCGGGGTAGTGATGTTGTGTGGTAATGCAAAGCTGGTGTCGGCAAATTCTTCAATAACATCACCAACCGCCCAAGGGTAAATGGTATTTTGATGTTCGATCGCCTGAAAAGAACATTCACCCGTTTTTAAATCTATATCACAACTTTCAACTCTAAAGGGCTTGCCGATCCAGCCTAATATTTTACTATCAAGGGTAACGACATCACCGGCTTCAACGACTAATGTCTCAGGCGTTCCCGTAAACATGGCACCTAATAACTCGCGGCTACGATAGGCAATAACATGCCCCATTTGTAGCGCTTCCGCTTTATTGTTTATGGTGTCAAAATCAAATTCACCCAGTAACAATTTACCTTTATCTGCTGTTTTCCAAGATTGGTGCAAAGCATCATCTGAAGGAAACACCGCCTCATCATCTTCACCTGTTAAGGTGTTGCGAAAGCGAATAATAACTTGATTGTATCTATCGCTTTGACTGCCGCCTTGACATTGAATCGCGCCTTTTAAGTTATCGCTGGTAAAAGCAAAAACTGGGGTATCATCTTTTTCAATGGCAATACGATATTGACCATCTGTTTCAGGCAATATCGCACGCATACCGCTCAGCAAGGTTTCAACATTTTTCTTAATAGTGTTTTCAGGATCTAAGCTGATATTACAGCTCATTAAATTTTCTGTGACCGTTTCATCTACTGTGCCGTAGGGCTCTCTCTCCCACTGCCTAAAATCTGTATCGTAAACAGTGCTGTAAATTGTTCGGGTATAGGTTCGTTCAGTTTCAATAAAATTAGCCGCAGTAATAAAACTGGCTGTGTTGATTTTACTCGCTGTTAATCCTTTTCCGTAATCCGCCTTAGTTAAATAATCATACGCACACAAGGCAATATTTTCACTGTACTTAGTTTGACTATCACGCGGATCAAAGACTTTTAAGCCTTTAATGTCTGCGCTTATTGATGGTTCGCCATTCCACCAGTTAACATCTTTATTTTGCTTTAAACGCACATAGGCATAGGCAACGTTTTTAAGTTTAGCGGTGCTTTTCCACTGGCTAAATTCAGTTGACAAAGTGGCGCAATGATTTTGTGTGGCTGAGCCGGTAAAACGCTCTACGTGATAGCGTTTATTGTCTATTTGACTTTCGGCAACATCATTAAAATAAAGCTGTCCAATCTCTTCAATCTCACCTACTGAAAAAACACAAATAAAATGCAAGTATTCATTTTTAGCCCCGCCACTTTTATCTGTAGTAACGGCAAACACCTTTATGCAGGGCGCTTTTTTCATGAAACCATAAATAATAGGCACACCTTTGTTAGTGCCTTTTTTCTCAATATTTATGCCTTGTTGCTTAGGCTCGCTTGGGGTAAACCAGCCCTTTATTTGCTTCCACTTTTTACTAAACCAACTCATTATTTAGCGCCCCACTTATGTTCCTTTCCTGCCTCTGACGCAAAATTAAAACCTGTGTCACCTGGTGCGAATCGTTGCAAACTTGCTGGGGTCGTTCTTATGCCGCCTTTTTGCTTCCAGTTGGCGAACTCGCTTGAAACTTTTTGTTTAATAACAGCTGATCCTTTTTCGGGGTCATCGGTAATACTAGGCGCGCCATCAATAATCATGCTACTCATTGGGATTGGATCACCCGCAATCGAATAATCGTTATTCAAAATAGCTAAACTGATTTCTACATCGCGGCCATGTTGAGCAGAGCCGAGCGTAATTGCCACCAAAGACGGATCAACTGCGTCGAGTGTTAAGTCTAAATTTGATACGCGGATATCAATATCTTGTTTTATTTTGCCAAGGTTAAGCAGTTGCCCATTGCCTAAATACGTGTTGCCACCATATTCAACATCAAAAGCGGTATTACTTAAGTAAACAGGTGTTGGGGTAAAATCTAACTTGATTAAAATAGCCCGTAGGTGATCTGTTTTAATTGCGGCTAATGTATCTACGTGAAACGTTCTCATTATTAAAACGCCTCAATAACTTTAAATTTTATTTTGGTTATTTTTTTCGTGGTTATTTTTAACTTTGAAAGTTTGCTACTTAACCGGGCTTTAAAAAGTACATCCTGAACATTCACTAATTCACTCAAGGTTACATCAGCAAATAAATTCGGGTAAATAGTTGCTGAATTGCCTGCAGTATCTAAGATTTGATACGTCTTACTGTGACCAACAAACTTAATAAAATCGCCAATTTCGGGTAAATAATTAGTAAAGCTTATTGAATTATCACCTTTTGAATAAGCGGTTAATGCTTGCACTGTGCCACTAACAATCCCTAACGGTTTGCTTAATACCGGCATAGCAATATTAAAAGTCTTGGCCTGTCCTGATAAGGAATTTAAAAAAGCCCATACGCGCCTAAAATCTTTTTCTTGCAAGTTCACGGTTGTTAATGAGAACTCCCACCGCTGTGTTCCAGTAGAAGCCGCGATTGTTTTCAAAGATTGGCTTTCGCTCACATAAGCCGGTGCATTGCTCGCTGGCTCCGCACTGGAAAAACCAATATCACTTGGAAATTGCATTAAAATTGTTCTCCGCGATCTGCTTTGGCATTTGCTACAGCGTTATATACAGCTTCATAATTTCTATCGATAAAATCGCTCATGCGTTCGTCTGACATTTCGCCCATCATAGTAACGGGCATACTGATCGAAACACCCCCACTATCTGAAGAAGATCCCGCTTGCGATAATTGCGACTGATTAAAAACAGCCCCACCATTACCACCGAGTAAGAAATTTTTACCGCCCCAACTCAATACTTCCGGTTTGTTGCGCTCGCCCACTTCGACAATAGATCGTCCACCAACCATGCCACCATCTTCAAGACCTGCAATCGCTGCTACATTAGCAATGGTTGAACCGGTGGTAACGGCAACCGCTGGCATATTGTAAGGAAATGGCGCACTGGACCATGCTTTTTGAATAGCCACATAGCCATCACCTAGGGCGACTTTTAACTGCGCGGCTTTTTCTTTGACTACGTTTTTAATGCGGATTGCTTCTTGTAGGGCTGCAAATTTCTTGCTGTTTTTGCTTTTTATGTCTAATAGTCTTTCTTCGTGTGATTTAACTTTTTGCAGTTCGCCTTTTTGCTTTGTTTCCATTTTTTTATTGGTGGTGTCTTTTTCTTCGTCGCTTTCAACACCTGCAACCTCTGGTGTGTAACCACCATTTTCCGCAGCTTCTACAGCAATTTCTTGCGCCACTTCCAGCGACTTCCTTTGTGCTTCTTCAGCCCAAGCAACAATGCCATCATGAGGTAAAGGCTCCATAGCAAAGGCTTCTAGATCCGCTCTGATAGTTCCCATTTCTTGACGCATAGCATCAGCCATGCTGCCAATAAAGGCGCTTGTTTTCGCTTCTACACCTGGCATTTTATTAATGATGGTGGTAATCGCTTGATCAGCAAGCTCTAATAATTCAAGAATGCCAGTAAGTGATGCTGCAGCGGCTAATTTTACGCCCATCCAAACGGCTTTGAGCCCATGAATAACATTGGACGTATAAGCGACCGCGGTTACCACTACGCTCATAGCTTTATTGGTGAACTCACCAAAACCACCAACTTCAAGCGCACTATTATAAAATTCATCAGAAAGGGCTTTGACGTAAGGGGATAAACTCACGGTAATCGCATTACCTAACCCTTTAACTACACCAGCACTGCGAGACATTGAGTCATTCGCTTGTTCTACTTTTGCCGCATCGACGCGATTAAGCGCAAGCCCAAGCAATTCGGCTTCTTCTGCAGTTTTGTTTAAGGCTTCTTCACCCAATGCTAAGGTGTTAATTAAATCAGTGCCTTTGGCGCCAAATAAATCATAAGCAATAGCGACTTTGTTTCCGTGGTGCTCAACACCTTTCATGGCTTCAGCTATTTTTTTAAACTGCTGATCGGGTGACATTTTAGCGAGTTTTTGCGCGTTTAATCCCAGTTCTTTTAATGCGTCCTTTGCCTCACCTGTGCCTTTTGATGCGTCCTGAATTTTAACGGTCATATCAAGCAAACCTTTATTGAGCGCTTTACTTGAAACCCCTGTTAAATCAGCCGCATGTTGCAAGCCTGCTAATGCTTGAGTGGTTACCCCTAATTTATCGGCTTGTTTTGCTAGTGCGTCAATATTTGCTGAAGATTGCTTATAAATTGCCGCTAACGCAACCGCACCCACGGCACCAATGGCGCCAAGCGACTTAACAACCGCCTGAGAATTAGCACGCACTTGCCTAGCAAAAGCTTTCGCTTTACTGCCTGACTTTTTTAGCTCTTTTTGAAAATGCGCACTATTGCCTTTAAGGTCAATAGTTAATACTGATAAAGCACCCATTAACCTAATCCTTTCATGATGGTAATTTGTTCTTCAACTGTTTGATTTGAGGTTTTGAATTGCGGCATAAATTCGCTTGAATCCCGCACTTTTTTAGTTGAAAAATGAGGACCATTTAAAATGTTTGCTTGCTGTGTGGCGAACCGTGAGGTTTCAGCACCGGCACCAAACGGGTTAATTAAATAAAACGCTTGCCACTCGCTAAATTGTTTACTGGTCATACTGTCAAGCATCGAGTCAACATCTAAGATTCCTGCAGCCAAAGCCAATTGCATAGCAAAAATGCGCTCTGGCTGCTTACTTAGTTTTTTGCTGCATCCTCTTCGACATCACTATCAAACATAAGCCCGTTAAACTTGCTTATTTCAACAAAAGCTTCTGAGGTTTCTTGCGCTCTGTTTTGTACTAGCGCTTCGATATCTTCAGACTTTGTAATTAACGGTTTACCTTTGTCATCAACCATACTAAACGCAACCACTTGCGCTTGAGGGCGTAACAAATCGAGCTCGTCGCTTTCGTCTTTACTCCCTGTTACCAGGGCAAGATATTTAATGCGCTCGCTTGCGGTCCATTGTCTTACTAAGATTTCAGCACCAAAGAGTGTTAACAGCTCTGTTTTAAGCGCTATATGTGACAATAACGCTTGAGCTGTATTGAGTTTTTTTAACTCCATGTAGGCTTGCCACTTATTTTAAAGGTGAATGATTGCGTGATGCTTTCTTTTAACGGTGTTGCTACCCCGTAAGAGGTCACTAAGCCAGTAAAATCCATGATGGTGCCATCGCTATCTGACCATTGAAACTGATAGTTAACTTTTTCATCAGAATCAAAATCACCACGTAATAAAATCGCAGTAGGATCTGTTTTAAGGTACTTAACCTTTATAGTTACTTCTCCTGCACTGCGCAGCCCACCTTCAAATTCTTCATAGCCGCCAACACTATCAAACGTGGTGTTATCGGTTGTTTCTCTGGTTAATGAAATATCACCTATTTCAAGAATCTCAGCAATTGCGGTGAATACTTCTGGACCTGCACCATCGCCACGCATTAATTTTGTACCCATGCCTTTACTCATGATATTTCCTCGTAATGTACGTTAAGTTCTATGGTAATTCTGTGCTCATTAGGTTGATTGATAGATCTGCATGACAAATCAAATACACCTAATATTTTTGTGTTGTACAACTCCCCTTTTAAATCACTTAAAAAAGGAATTAATAATTTTTTTAAATCACTTACTTTGTCTGGGGCTGAAGCCCAAACGTCCACTTGCACCTTGGCGAAAAATTCACCAGATAAACCAGCAAAAGCTTGCTCAACATCTTCGTGATTTGATTGCACAAGGACGCAAGGAAAAGTAACGTTTTCTGGTAATGTGCAGGCAAAAGCTTTATTGCTTAACAAAGCATTTAAGGTCGCATCAGCTTTAATGGATTTAGAGAAAGTAAGTTCAATCATCGGCTTGCAATTCTCGCTTGTTTTTTGGCTTCTGCTTCTAGCTTCTTTTTCATGATGGTTTTAAAAACGTTTAAAGACGTTCGCCACTTGCGCTCAAAAGAGGTACGGAAAAAAGGCTTTGCTTTCTGTTTTATTGTGCCGAACTCTGCCGCGATCACTCTATTAAAGTATTTCTTGTTGATAGCAACTCTTGCCACCGCCAAGGTGTCTGATTGGCCCTTCCCTTTTTTTGTTCTTATCTTGATACCATCAAACAACAAGCTGCCGGTGTCTTTAGGCGCTGAAACAAGCACCTCTTCATAAACAGGCTTGATTGCTGTTCTAAGTGCGCCAGCCATAACCTTTTGGCCTGCCTTTACACCCAATTCTTTTAAAGCAGCATCCAATTCTTTTAAACCGTCAACTTGAAGTGATTCAATCATTATTCACGTAGCTCAACACAGTGAATATTTAACTGTTTATTCAGCAACTCAACGTTTTCAATTTTTTTTATTTCATAAGTCACATCTTTTAAAATCAAACGCTGTTTTGTGTTGATTGTCGATTTATAACGACAAAAAAGATGTATCTCGTTTAACTGACTATCTTCTGAATTTAGTGAGGCTCTTGTGGTTCTGTATTGATCAACACCGACTCGAATTTTTAAGGTTTGACTGAAGTTAGTCGGCTTTCCAAAATCATCATTGTCTGATGAAGATTGAATGATTACTAAGTGCCTTAAGCTTCCGGCTTTTAATGGCTTCATCCTAAATAGACTCCGGTAAAGCCAGCTAGACATGCATTAAACGCAGGGTTCTCTATCAAGTTAACTTCTACTGATGATTCTCGATGCAAATACAAAGTAGATACCGCTAATTTAATGGCCATCTCTATTGCTGCTTTTTTCGAGTCTTTCAGTTGTTCAAAATCAATAACATTAGTTGAATCAACGGGTATATCTGCTGTTTTTTCATAAATGTCATGTTGAAGCGCGTGTTCAACCATGCCAATAGCTGCGCCAATCATTGGGTCGATGATCAAATCGTCTTCATCGTCAGTGATATTAAGCTGCAACTTTGCATCTTCTAGTGTAACTATTGGCATGATAAAACCTTGTAAAAAAAACAAGCTAACCAAATTGATTAGCTAGTTTTATGTTTCTATATTTCTAAATCTATTCTTCGTCAGCTTTCGGCTGATACTCTTCCGCTACAGCAGGTTTAAGCTTTAAGATTCTTTCTGCAACATCAGCATCAAAGCCTGCAACGTCACCATTGCTATATCGTTTATACGGGGCTTTAAATTCCAAAACGACTTTATCTTGTTTTTCACCCGCTTCTTTTGTTTTTTCCTGCTCTTGATCAAAAGCTTCTTTTTTTGAAGTCAGATCCGCGTGTAGTGCTTCAAGAGCTTCAACATCAAGATCTTTTGTTTCCGCTTCAACGCTCAAAGCAGTTGCAAGCAAAGTAATTGCTGCAATTAGTTGTTTTTTATTCATGGTTTTCTCCAAGTTGCGCCAATGTTTCTGGCGCAACTAATTAGATTAAAAGGATTAACGAAGCACTTTTACCAGGTAACTTCTGTACCCATTTGAAGACCTTCTAAATGACGGAAACCAACATCGTTACCCGTAACAACACGCAATACTGATTGATTACGCGAGTAAGCAGATACAAGCGTACCTGATGAGTCGTTGTAGGTTGCTTCACGACTGAAATCGATAGTGTAGACGTCAGTTTCACCAATAATTACATCATGCCAATCAGCAAAATAGATTTCGGACTCATTTGTCCCTACACCTAAATTAACCGGAATATTGGTTGTGTGCTTGATAGGCCAACCCTTTAAGAAACCTGTTGCCATTTCAGGATAAGCTTTGTTTCCGTTGCTATCTCGTAATCCTTGCAGCTTCATAAATGAACGTGGAGATAGAGCCCAACCACAAACAAGCATGTTTGAGTCTGAGTTCATTAAACCAAGGATTAATGAATCAAGATAAGCGTCAATTGTTGCTAAATCAGCGGTGCCAGACCATGCAATGATACGACCTGCATCAGTAGCAATTTTCTTAAAGCCAGTGGGAGTATCATTTGTGCCATCATCGCGTAAGAACGCTTTATCTTGACGATTTGCAACTGCCATGATCATGTCGTTTAAGAATATGCTTTCAACGCGGAAGCCTGCTTTACCAATTAACTCATTTGACATTGGAACAACTGACATTTGAGTTTTTGCAGACAACTTCACATCATCTAACGTGCCACCTTCAGCATTTTGAGGTGAATTCTCACCCTTGTATTCTGATGACGCACCGCCAGTTAAGCGCGGAATGGTTAAATTGCCATTAGTTAATGGAACTGTACTTGCGCCTAGCTCACGCACTACTGAACGAGGACGTAATAGTTCAATAATTTCATTTGCAATATTTTCGGGCACTAAAGCACCGCCTGAATTTGATGCTGTCGAAATAGCCATGGCCACATCTTTATCACCGATTTCAGTTTCAGCAAATTTTGCCGCCTCAGTTAGATTATTTTCACCAGCTGCAATAGACATAGCAAAACGTGCTAGTTTTGAACCAGGATAATCAGCAGGAGCTTTTTTAACATGTACTGCTGGTGTGGCTGTTGCACTCACAATTGGCTGAGCCGTGGCAATAGTCATGCTTTCAGCTTGTTCTGCACGAGAAATTTGCGCTCCAAGACCATCGAATTCAGTTTGCATACTCTTAAAACTTGCAACTTCATCTTCTGTTAATTGTTCGCCAGCATTTTCTTTGTCAGCAAGAGTTTTTACGTTTTCAGCAATTAGCGCCTGCTCGCGGCGTAGTTCTTCAATGCGTTTTAGCATGGGGTTTACCTTCTTTTAAGTATAAAAAAAGGCCGCTAAATGCGACCTTGTGGTGGTTTACTCTGCCGCGAGGCTAGAGTTGTGATCGCATACGCATATGCGCAGCTTGGATTGAGATACTTTTCTGTGGTGTTGAAAGAGAATTTGCTAATATATTTTGTGATATTTGGTTGATAGCATCTTGAGGAGCTGCCATTCGATCCGCCAAACCTAATTCAATACCCTGCTGACCTTCAAAACAATCAGCTTGTGTTGCTATAACAGCTTCAGCTGTCATACCTCTATATTTAGCAACAGCATTAATAAATTTTTGATAAGTTGATTCAATATTGTTTTCTATGTGATCGCGCTCTTCTTCACTTAACTCACTATCCGGATGAAAATCAATTTTTCGGGCTCCACGATAAAACGAGTGAATTTTTACACCTTGATCTTGATAATATTGAGTTAAATCTAAACGCTTTGTATAAACACCAATTGATCCAACTCCACTTGTGTCAGAAACGATAATTTCAGTACATGCTGCAGCTATTAAATAGGCCCCAGAGAACGCATTAAAATTAACAACACAACGAATTGGTTTAATCTCGCGTGACTGATAAATAAACTCTGCTATTTCAAAAGCACCTTGAGCATTGCCGCCACCTGAATTAACATCAAGAATGATTTCTGTCACTCCATCATCACTTAAAGCTTGTGTAAGTTGAGTTCTTAACAACTCATAACTCATCATTTCATCACAAGCTTCAATGGCAAACCGACGAGGGACCAAAATTCCATGAACTGGAATGATAGTTAAGCTTTCTCCGTTTTCAGGATTACCAAGTTTTATTGATGAAGCCTTACCGGCTGACATTTCTTGATCACTATTTATATGATCAATTGCAGATCCTGCAATTTTATTTTGTAGAAATGAAGTGACCGTATCTGCAAGCTGAGCCGTTGCTAACAAAGGAACATTAAAAGCCATTTGCGCTATATGCGAATAGTTAATAATTTTGGGCGCTATTTTGTCATGCATAATATTTTTTCAACCTCTGCTATGCGCTCAGGTGAAGCGCTTTGTATATTGTTATGAACTTCTGAATTTTTAGAATCAATCATGTTCAGTGGTGTTAAATAAGTATCCCCACCAGCAACTGGAGGTAGGTTTTCTAATCGACGAATATCATTAACTGACAACCAACCCCATTGACGAGCAATAGCGTAAGCATCATAACGAGATTTCATATCACCACGAATTAAGCCGGCAACATTAAACTCGATAAAATATTCTTTGCGCTCTGATGGCAGCAATAAGTCTCTGCGCATTGCAGATTCCCATCGTTTAAGCCATGGCATTAAGCCAAATATCACATAATTTAATGATTGTTGTTCAATCGATTTGTAAGATTCACCAGCGCTTTCACTAAGCATTGATAAAGGAATTCCGTATAAACGAGATACATCAGCAACACCCAGTTTACGAGCTTCAATTAATTGCGCTTGATCGTTGTTCATTGCCATTTGTTTGTATGTCATGCCTTCTTGAAGCATGGCAACACTAAACATGTTTCGAATACCTGAATGCTTACCAACAAACGAATTGACTACTTTATCAATCCCGTCTTGTGTCTTAATTGCAGCTGCATCTTTGGGTCGTTCAATAACTCCTGATAAAGTAGTGCCATTTGAAAACACTTTTGATGCATGTTCTTCAACTGCTATAGCTAAACCAATAGCATCAGCACTGGTTTGGAGTGGCGATAAACCTTGAAACCCATCCATCGAGAACGCTTTAACATGGTGAACCATGCGCATTGGTAAGGTTTTATTCTCTTCTATTAAGTGGTAATAAGGTAAGCCATCGTTACCTTTTAAAACTGTAACTTTGTCACGATGAATAGGGATTAATTCAGTGATGTTTGCTTTATTATCACGCTCAATTAGAGCTATATGATTTCCGTTTAAACCAAGGAAACCTTGAGCCATTTCAAAATATTCAAAGCTTGAATCTTTTTGGTTTGGTTGGTTATGCAATAAATCATATAAGGGATGGTCAACCGCTTTAGTTTTCTGATCTCCTTCACGCTTGTAAACTTCACAAGGTAACTGAGCAACAGATTCGGCTAGAAGCGAAACAGCTCTACGCACGGCAGATAAACTCAACGCTGTTTTAGGATCCACAACAGTACCGGCTTTCGAATAAGCAGCACTGGATGAGCCAAACATGCTGAAATTACTAGCGCTATCGCTTGAACCAGTCCATAGACTTGAAAAAAACATATGTTATCGCTTCTTGTTTTTTAAGTTGTTGATCGCATTGGCGCGTGAAAGCAAAAATGAAAACAAAGTCAAAGTAGTGCCTAAAGTAATAAAGCCATACTCAGGCGCGATCAAATATGTTCCGTAAGACAATAAAAGAATCCCGACAAGGCCTACTAAAACACTGATAATATCTGTTAGCACCCTACTGCTCCTGTATCATAAATAGAATCTTCTTCTTGAGGTTCACGTTCTTGTAACATCGCCTCACCTATTGCCATCATTAAAGCGACAGCTCCATCTATTTTGTTAATTGCTTTTTGTTTAACAGGCCTAACAACATCATCGTTACCTGGTAAGTTTTTACCAATAACGTTTGATATGTTCCAAGTCATGACAGGGTTACCGTCATGATGAAAACGACCATTATTAATCGCGGCCTCGAGTTCTTTCATCGGGTCGCTTAAATTTGTATAGTTTTGCGTTACCGTGACAACATCTAAACCATCATCCATTAGGTGATGACCTAAGTTTGTTGCTCCATGAGGATCGAGTGGTATTTTTATGCTTGGTGTTTCTAAATGGCTTGCAACGATGTCTTCTTGGATTTCTCGATAATCAATTTCAGCACCATCGGTTGTGCTTAACACGCCAAGATTTATATATTTTTGGTAACGATCACCAAGTGATTTATTTTCATTATCAAACGCTGTGTCATACGGCACCCAAAATTGAGGTGATATGCAATACCAGTGCTTTTTACCTTTGATCGTTTTCCAAAAGATACGAGCCTTTGAGTTCATATCTAATTTACGGGCTAAATCGCAAGCCTGAACACAATCATCACCAATGAATTGATCAATACTTAATGTTTTATCTTCACAAGCTTTCCATTTTTCCATGTTGAAATAGGCTTCTTTAGCAGAAACCCACATGTTCAAATGTTTAGTTTTAAATCTATTGGTAAATCGAGGCCTTGATATTGCCTTTTGCTGCTGATTTAGTAAGTAATCTGCTTTAACCGAAACGCCATAATTAGGATTAGCTTTAATTAGCGCTTTTGGTGAAGTCCAATCATCTCCATCGTCAATCCCGAAGATCAAACCAAACAACGTATCGTCTTTCACGCCTTGAAGCATTTCGATAACTCGCTGCTCAAGGTCATAACACGGGCTATCAATATCAGTACCGGCTGTTGTGATAACCAACATCATTGGTTGTTCACGTGCGCCCATACCAGTATTGAAAGTATCGTATTGTTCATCACTTGGATGTTCGTGATACTCATCAACAATAGCTGTATGTGGACTAGCACCATCACCAGGCTGACCGATAACCGGTTCAAACACTGAACCATCAGACTTAACTAATTTTTTTGCATTTACTTCAATACCAAAACGTTTACGTAAGTTTGGTAGTTTTTGAACCATCAGCTTGGCTGGCTTAAAAACCTCCCAAGCTTGTTTTTCATTAGTAGCACCACAATACACTTCCGCGCCATATTCGTTATCAGCACAAAACCCATAAAGGCCTGCACCTGACGCAACTACTGACTTGCCATTTTTACGAGGAACTTTTAAATATAATTCACTAAATCGACGGTTGTTATCTGATTTTTTTAACCAACCCCAACCAACAGCAAAAAAGAAAAGCTGCCATGGCTCTAGCGTTATTTTAAGCTTTCGCCTTAGCCATTCACCTTTGGTATGAGGTAATTTCTGGAGAAACCTACATACCCGTTCACCTGCATCACGATCAAACTTATATTTAAAGTTTTTGTTTTTTTGTTTTTTTAAATCATCTAAATGCCGTTTACATGCAAGTATCGTTAATTTACATACAGGTATTTTTCCTGCTACAACTTCACGAGCATATTTGTTCGCAGCATTAACATTTGGGTAAGTAGACATTGATTAAAATTCATTAAACTCATTTTCTTCTTCTTCGCCCTTTCCACTTAATCCAGCTCCAACAACTCTTGAGCGTGACAAAGGATCTAATCCTAAAAGTGAACCAAGCATTTTTAACTGGCTAATTGCTATTTTATTCACGTTAACTGAAGGGTGAACTTTTTCACCACCGTCTGCAGTTTCAGAATAAAGACTATTCATCATGTCGTTTTGTGACTGGATCATCACAGAGAACGCATTACAGTAAGCAAGCAGTATTGGTAAATCTTCACGCGACAATGTACCGCGAGAAATCATTATCTTGCTTTGAGTTTTCCAAGTATTAACAGAATGCTCATCTCGACATTCTTCTGGTGGAGCAACCCTTGTGATTGATGGATCACCAACAGACAACAAAGCATCTTTCTTTTTTCTCCCACCACCGGCAGCTCGAATTGCTGAACTCAAACTATCCCCTTAACTTCCAAAAAAAGTTTTCTTATTTCTCACGCGTAAAAATTGACTTAGGCGGCTGTACTGGTCGAGCGTTTTCTTTTGAACAATTTAAGTCCCCTACCCATGGTTCAGCTCTTTGTACCGATTGAAACAGGGGTGCAGTGACCGGATACAAAGTCAAAGCTTGTCTGTTTAGTGATTGCAGTGTGACCATAGCGTTTAAGTATCTGACTAACTGTTCTATTGCGTTCCCATGATGTCTTGATGGTTGCGCATTCCCTACAGAAGCATGAGAGGTTGCTGTATTGCTCAGTGCCGCCTTTAGCTACTGGAACTATGTGTTCAGTTATCACACCTTGAACCACTATTGATGGGTCCATTAGTAGATGATTGATACATAAATGGTTAGCTAAGTTCTTTATGTGTGGCGATATACGATACTTCCAATCACTTGTGTGATGTACTCGCTTACCTTTAGCTGTTTGTTGTTTGCCGTACTTACCCCAGTTAGCATTACTATCATGAGCATCACAGTAACCATGGCGATGAGTTGTTGACTTACCACAACCTGATTGCCTGCATCGCTTAGGGGTTGCTCTTGCCATTAATATGTACCGATGCTCTTGTTATAATTAATAAAACCATTTAGTCTTAATGCTTAACTTTGCACATAAGGACATACGCAATGCGCTATATATCAATCTATTCTTTACTGTTACTCGTAAGCTTTACTGCCTCATCTAAGCCAATAGATGAGCAATTTAATTCAGCCTCTGCTGATATAACGGCAATCTTAGAAGTTGTTAATACTCTTGGTAAGCTTTGCGATAACCAATTAAATACTTTAGGTTATGATGGCGCTAAAACTAATCAATGCTCTCAATACCTAAAGTCTCACCAACAAGGCGGAGCACTACAGGATATTGTTCAACACTGCTTAATAGTTGCCGATTGGTATGCCAGCAAACAAATATTAATTAGAACTAATCCCAACTACACAACTGAGAGACCAACAGAAGCAGCTGAGCTATTAAAAAACATGAAGTGGGCTAGAGGCGTTTGCCCACCAAGAAACCCACCTAACTATAAGTTTGTTAACAAACCTATGAAGAAGATCGAATTACTATCACCAAAATAGATATTTACTTCCAGCGCCACAGTGCTTTATCACCTACATCCCATTGGATAGCATTGTGGCAATGATTTAAGTTGCCCTCTAGCGGCCAGAACAATAGATTGATTAACCACATCACTGGGATAACCTTAGTGACACCTTCAAGGTGAGCTTTGCCTACCCTTGATGATATCGTTTCTCTGTAGTCACCTAATAAGATTGCTACATTTGCCAAACAATCTAATATGAAAAGAACATTGAACGCATAACGATAAAGGAATGTATGCTTGGGCAGAAATATAAAGCACACTAAAAGTGTTAGAAGATAATAGTTATCTGTTATTAGTGCTTTTAATATATCCACGTTATCGTCCTTGTTATCGTTTAATCATTTGCTTGAGCTCATCAATGCTTTTCTCAATGCGCTCAAAATGCTTTTCTAATTGGTCATCTGTTACATATTTCTCTGCGACATGAAGCTTATAGTTGTTTAGCTCTTTCTCTAGTTGCTCAGCCTTATGCTTGGCGTCTTGAGCAGCTTCTTTTGTCGGCTTTACCAGGTAAAGCGCAATAAAGCTAAATACAGCAAGTAACAGAGTGATTAAATCCTTTGGTGATAAGTCCATTACTTAGAGATACCTTTTACTTTTTCTATTGTTCTCAATCCTGCTAAACCAAGCATCGCGAGCGTTAACTCTAGCATCGCGTCAAGAGGCAATTCAGGAGAACCGAACTCAGGCGCTAACCATTGCAGTATTGGATTAATAACAAACGCGAACAAGAAACCAAAACCACAAACCCACATCAAAAAAGGCCTGGCACCAGCGACAAATGTACTTCTATGTTGAGCTTGAACCTTGTTTATTTCTGCCTGTGCAAGATTAGGCTTTTGTAATAAGCGCAGCTTTACTTCTTCATGTGATAGTTTTTCATCATCACTAGTAAATAAGTTATCTAACACATTGCCTACAGCATTAATCGGCTCTGCTACGTTTGACGAAAATATTTTTGCTAAAAAACTCATTGCCACCTCCCTAAATTCATTTGAATAGCTAAATCTTGAGCTCGACCAGGTACTTGCTTCGCCCAGCGACTATCAAGCATTTCAACAGCAGCTTTTTCATAGAAACTATCATTTAATGCTCGAAGCATATTTTTAAACTGAAAGAATCCACTGACACCAAGATTAAAGGCCATATTTACACACACACCTTGTCTTGCTGGGCATAATTCATCCCAAGGTAAATGAGCCTTAATAAGTTCAATTATCTCATTTACATCATTAAGCAATAGTTGTTCAGCCTCATCCTCTGTCATTGGCTCGCAATCAAAATCAACACGACCAAGCATTGCTACTTCTTTTATAGAGAATGGGTTGTTATCAACATTACGCCCGTAACCAATCGTTTTTTTGTCGGCAGTACATTGATAGTAATCATCTCGAAAGCCTTCGTGTTCTTTTAGCTGTTCAATTAAATTCATCATGATCAAATCTCAGGCATAAAAAAGCCCTATCAAAATGACAGGGCAAACATGTATGTAGTATTGGCTTATAGTTGTTCTTTAAAGATTCGCCAGGTCTATGCTGTGATGTTTATCTAGAAACACCGTGCGCCAGAAAGCAAAAAACCACCGAGAAAGGTGGTTTTGGTGTGCGTCAGTTAATTTCAGACAACTTTCGCAACAATAGCAAAATCATAGCAAATTTTGAGGGTAAAAAAAGGACTAATCTGTCCCTTTTTGAAATTAATGATGGTATATTGATTTTTGTTACTGTATTCCCTTGCTTTTCGTAAGGCATTAAGAAAATGATTTTCTGTATAGAAATACAGGTTGACACAATCTGCAACTAATATATAGTTGCACTTCTCAAATATGGACTATAATCTACTATGAGTAAAAAGGAAAAACTCAAAGAAAGCTTATTAACTAACCCTTCCAGTTTTAAGTGGAATGATTTATGCGTGGTGTTAGTGCACTGCGGCTTTATAAGTAAACCAAGTAAAGATGGTATGAAGTTTTATCACCCAAAAAGTAAAAAATTGTTGCAGTATCACAAACCGCACCCAGGTAACGAAGTAAAGAAGTATGTGATCAAAGAGTCAATAGCAGCAATTAAGGAGTTATAAATGTCAAATGCAAACTTATTAAAATACAAAGGATATTTCGGGACTGTTGAATTCAGCTTCGAGGATAATTGTATATGGGGTAAAATTCAGTTTATTAATGATGTAGTAACTTATGAATCAAATAACGCTGATGATATTCAGAATCAATTTGAAAGCGCTGTAGATGAATACCTTGAAACATGTGTAGAGTTTGGCAAAGAGCCAGATAAGACCCTTAGTGGGTCCTTTAATATTCGAATTGGCTCAGAATTACATAAGAAAACACTTGTTCGCTCAAAATCAGACGGCGTGACTCTTAACGAAGTCATTAAAATTTCAGTTGATCAGTACGTCAATTCCTCTACTGAAATACATCATCACGTGAGCTTGAATGTAAACAAGAGTGAGGCATCTGAGTCAATGATTACAACTCAAACATTTGAAACGTCTCCCTCTTATAAGTGGAAGCCAAGCAAGGAGATCATGTATGGAAATCACTAAAATTAAGTTAAGCTCTGCTGATGTAGTTAAAATTGATTTTTTAGATTTGACTCAATATGACAATCCAGACTCGTCAGGCTTTTTGAAAATAGAGTTAAAAAGAGACGAGGATGTCAAAGCTGATGAAGGAAGCGCGTTGATAATTTATCATGGCTCAGTTACAGCATACGAAGGCGAAGAAACTGAAAGCCTAGAAGATTCGAACGGAGTGTTTAAGTTGGCCATCACGCTTTTACTTAAATACGAAGGGCAATTCGATTTAAATAACATCAAAGATAACATAATTGAGAATGAATGGTTTTTCAACAAAGATGCTAGCACTTTCCTACACTCTGTTGTTAATGGAACTTTGCGTAACACTCCATACCGAGATATTATTCTGCCTTACCAACAATAGTCGAGAAGGAGAGATCAAAGCAACTCTCTCTCTGCTTTTTTCACCCAAAACATAAACGTCCGGGCATCGCTAAAGTAAAGTATTTGGCCTCGATTAATATACCGCTGCCTAATGGCTGTTTTACATTGATGATCTAATAATATAATCCTGTCATCTGTGTATTGAATGCATTCTGGAACATGAATACTTTCAGAACGATGGCTGAACAAATGCAAAGTACTAGAGCTGGCGCAACCAACCTCACAAGCTTCCTTGATGGCCTGAACATTAGATTTACTTGAATATCCTTGCCCTTCTTCTTGTTGAGCCCAGAAATTACCCCATTGCTTTAACTCAAACTGAACATCTTTAATTGTTCTCATTAATGGTTAGCTCCATTGCTTCAGTTAATGTCATTTTTAGTACATCAGTGATTATCCATATAGCATCATCAAATGATATTGGTGTAGCTAGAGATTCCCATCTGCTAACAGTCTTTTTACAAACACCATGAGCTTCTGAAATATCATCTTGAGTCATGCCTCTAGCTTTACGGGCTGCTTTTATTATTGTTCCGCCTCTAGGTGTCATTAAGCGGCCGCCTCTACGTCAGTAAATATATAATCAAGTATCACTTCTTTCGCTTCATCCCAACCAAAGCAAACAACAGCTACATAACCGGCTTTTTCCATTCGCTTTAGCCATTGTCGCTGTGATAATGAAACATCAGGTAATTTTTGCCCTTTCACAATTGGTTTTTTCATTTCAATCCATAAGCCGCATTTGCCAAACATAGGTAATGCCAGGTGCAAGTCTGATACACCAGCTTTAACTCCTTGAGCTTTAAGCCTGACCGCTTCACGAAAGTTTCTTTTGCCACCATTAGGTATGGCATATAGATAATCAAATACCTTTGCATCAGGCTCGATATAATCAAGCACTGGTAATTTTTGACACTTGGACCATCTAATTAATGCTGCTTGATGTGTATCTTCTATGTGCTTAGCCACTTACCACCGCCTTTCATTTAGTCTTGATGTAAAACGCTCTAATCTCGATGTTTGCCATTCTTCGTTTTGAGTTTTAAACCATTTAATAGCTGCTGGTTTATCAAATTTTTCAATGTATCTTTTTGCTAAACAGTCCATACGGTGAAAATTATCTTTTCTAGCTTCTTCCTCTGACTGAGCACCTAAGCTGTTAGCGTTGTGATAAGTCATGCTGCAATATTTAGCGAGTTTTTGACCATTGCCAGCAATTCCAGCTCTGTGCCAAAATCTGCTTCAAAATTCACCTTACTTCGATGAATGGCGTTTCCATCTATTCTATGATGAAGAAAACATAGAGGTATTACATCATAATGACTACTACGCTGCCCTGCTCCTGCGTTAGTCCGAAGATGATGTATTTCCGCTGGAGTATCTTCAAAGCCGATTAATTGACAAGCAATACAACCAAGAGAAGCAACTCTTTCCATGTGTTTAGATTCTGCTTTGGTTGGTGCTTTTTTCTTAGCCATCATGCCGCCTTATATTTTGGTAATGTATCGCCATATATTTCAGTTAAATAACAGGTGTTACACTTAGATGTTTTTCTATCCAATTCAACTCTTGGCTCACCTGGTTGTATTGATTTTTCGCATTTATGACATGTAGCTTCTAGCTGAACGATTACTGGTGTTTTCATTGCTCCTGCTCCTGTGCTAATTTTTCATATTCACAATCACGCGGCTTAAATAAAATTATTCCTTTATCCAAACACCAATTTTCATGCTTGCGTAAAGCGTTAAACCTTTCGCCTTTAGTGGCAGTTCGAGATTCATCATCTTTATTACTCGATTTGCGCCAGCTCAACCTGTTACCGTTTTCGTCTAACCCTAAGTGATGTCCGGTAAATAATTCATGGGCATCTTCACCATTAAATGGCTTTTGAAAAATGATTACACCTTCACTGTTTTTGATATCTACCGTTACACCGCGACTAGACATAAATTTAGCTGTTGTTGCCATCCATTTGCGCCAAAGCCTAGCCATACCCCATTTACCCGTTCCTGCTTGCTGAGTACTGACAATCATTAATTTGTTATCGTTAATCTCGTTTTGAAGCTCATCAATAAACGTATGTAAATTATGGTTAGAGACTTGGTAGTCTTTCACTTATTAAACTTCTCTAGAAAAACAACCAGCAACAACAAAACAATTATCCCTTTCGCTACATGCAATTTTATCTCTGTAAAGCTTCGATACTTCTCTGGTGTCATAAGGCTGATTAACTCAAACTTAATCTGAGTTCGTTTACAACCAAGCCAGTAGATAAATACAACCGCGAGAATTAACAGTGAGGTTTTTATAAACATAACGATCCCTTTTCAATTTGCGCTTCCCAACGCCTAAGTGTTTCGTGCGCCACATTGATATTTATTGCCACCATTTTTGAAGTCTCCCCATCCAATACACGTTGTACAGCAGCGAATTTAAACTTCTTGTTATAGCGTTTACCATGAACATTAGCGTCATGGTTTCTCGGTTGTGGCTGCATACCTTTAATCTCACCGTTCCTATACGCTTTCATAAACCCAGCAATCACCGATGACTTAACACTATAAAACTCTGCCACCGATTTACTTGTGCGGCCTTTTAATACTTCGCTTATCGCTTTACGGGTGAATTCGTCAGAATACTCTGTGCTGTTTTTATTTTTTAATGGTGTGCTTGGTTGCATCTTCTTAATTGAGGTTAGCGAAATCATTAAGCTGCTCCTTTAGTTGATGCATGTAGCGATATTTTTTCACCAATAACTAAAGGCTCTTTGTTAATTAGTTTGGTGTTATCTGAGCCAAGCTTGAAAACTTTTCTACACTCTGATATTTCACCGATAGGGACAGGAGCAGTAATAAAATTCATAAACCCATTAGCCAAATTGTGTGATTCATAACTACCGATTAGTTTTCGAGGGAATTCTTTTACACCATGTTTTGACAGGCTGTTATAACGTTTTTCAAATTCTCGCGCTTTGAATGGAATTTCGTCCTCTTCGGTTTTGCAGAGTGACGACCAGCCTCCCATATCACCTATGGTTGCGTGAATGTATCTATCGTCAAAACAAACTGTTGAACCACCACCTACTGAGCCAATTGCCTTTAAAACCTTAGCCCATGCAAGCATTGCTCTGGTTTCTCGGCTTCCATCAATATTTCGAATAATATTTGCAGGCTTTGGTGCGAATTGACCAACATCAGGATCAACAATGTGAGCGCCAAAAGCTTGCTCTACAACGTTAAATTCATATTTTTCTAAAGCGTTCCACCAGATGTTAATCACTAACTTGCTAGTACGTTGCCCGTAAACCTCAAGAGCGCCTGTAAGCAGTTCGGAGAATTGAACTCGTTGATTATTGTTCATTAGGGTTTACCTCTAGTTCGTCATGATGAGGGTTGTCCGCAAGCCACTGCTCCATAGCTTGTTGGTTGTGATCGTTAACGGTTGTTCTACCTTGAAATTTCTTTTTGTTATTTAACGCGTTTTTATTTCGGTAGTTTAGTTTTGCAGAAGCGGCAGAAAACCATTTTTTATCACCTCTAACTTCCATATCAAGTTGAGATAATTCATTTGACAGGTTTAAATTTGGATAAAGCTTTTGCCAAGCGTTAAAGTCTTTCTGGTTGAGTTTTATTGTTTCACCATGAAAAGCATAACCAGATTTAATATCTTGAATTTTTTGATCGTCATTCAAGGTTTCAATATTTTCACAGGGAGATTCCGCAGGAATTGACGCTTTCCTTTCCTTTCCCTGTTCCTTTCCTTTCCCTGTTCCCTGTTCCTTTCCTAACGGGAGCTGTTCGGTAGGTGTACCGTCTGGGTACGGTACAGGCTTCAACCCCTTTATTTTACTAGGTTTAGCCTTATTTATAGTCTGGTGCTTGTTAAAATTGGTGACATGACCGTATTTTTTGCCGTCAGTACCTGTAAAAACAGTTAAGTAACCTGTCTTTTCCAAGTTTTGGACGAGTACCGTAGTAGTACTGTCCGTATCCCGTAATGCGAATATTTGAGCGTGAAGCAATTTAGGGTTAGCTTTAAAGTAACCTTCATCATCACAGTGATTAAGTAATGCAGCTGCAAACATATGTGTTTCACAGCTTAATTCTGAGAGATCTTCATCTAGCCAGAATTCAGGTTTAATTGTTCTTATTCTAGCCATTAGAGGGAGCCTGTGTAGGTGTGTTTATACTTGCGTTGGTTCTGGCAAACTCACCAAAATATTTTATTGCCGCTTGGTCGTATGCTTCAGCCGCGGCTTCTCTTGATTTAAAGGTACCAAGGTGTACTTGCTTGTTTCCTGCAAAAATAGTTGCTACAAATCTCTTTCTCTCTGCCCGCCATAGCACCCCCTTGTAACCAGACTTATTGTTTTTCCCAATTACTCGGTTTTTCATGTTGTCCGATGCCGTGCATATTCTTAAATTACATCGCCTATTATCTAGAGTGTTTCCGTTTATATGATCTACTTGTTTATCTCTAGGAGCATTTGTGATTACCCTGTGCAATTGTTCATACTTTCCTGCAAATCGACGATCTACATAAGTAATGCCTTTATTGTTGTGAGGACACCACTTGTATCCATCAGTAAATAAATAGGCGAATTCTCTGTCTACCAAAGTGAATGTATCAAGGTTTGATTTGGTGGATATTTCAATTCTAATCGCACCGCCCTCTATTACTTCAAATGACTTATATTTGACTAAAATTTTATCTAATGTCATAATCTTTCCTGTTACTTTTAAGCCTCATATATTGTCTTGCCGGACTTGTGAGGCTTTTTTGTATCTGTAAGGTTCAGGGCGGTACTGCTGCCCTTTTCCTTACACCTAATCAATATTACTGTTTTCCCGTTGATTAACTGGGATTCGACCAACCCGTAACTAAGGCTGCGCATTGTCCTTAACGCGTCTTTAAACTAAAGCTAGTTAGTTATTCTTTTCGTAAATGCTGCCGCAATAATCATCACAATAAATACCTGATTCGATAGGTTCTGAGCAATAGCGACAAACCCCTATTTCGAGTGGTTTGCTTGGCCTGTTCGCTAAAGCAATTTTTACCGTTAAATCTATTTCGCTTTGCGCTCTATCTGCATCATCCATTACATAGTGACCTTATTGAAAACAGTCAGTTTCGTGACTGTTAACTTGTTGAATCCCAAACCTTTGGCTGATAATCTGTACAACGACCAAGAAAACAAACTAACAACCAAAGGAATGAAAACTATGAATAATAAAGATGAAATCCAATTGTCGCCTCTTGCAGGATGGGACATTAGGCATATCTCCGCTTATCAATCAGTGATATTTCAGCCATACATATTGCCAACGGCAATGACTCAGATAGATGACGCGCAACCGACACATAATTACGTGTTAACAGCAGAACAGTGTCTTGAGCTTTCACAGTCCTTTGCTCGGGCAGCGAAAACAATTGCTGAGGGTTCCGTTGTGATACCAGATGAGCTGAAAAACTAGTTAAGTTTAGTTTTTTACCTTTAGACGCAATAGGTGACATTAGGCAGCGGCCTTTTCATGGATGGACTTACACTGCAAAACAATTAAAGCTCTTTCGTATGAAGGGAGCCTTTCTGATGATGCTACTTTATAGATCCAGCTAGTTGAAAAACCTGTTTCACTTTTAAAATCTGACAACCCGCCCTTATCCCTTATGGCTGTAATAGCCTTTTGAGCATTAAGACGTGTTTGATATATTTTGTTTGATGTAAGCATACTATGTACTATAGGTTACGTGTGTGTATTATAGTACACGTTATCTATTTGTATTCAAGTTTTTTCTGTTTTATTGTTTTCTATTGACAATCAACATAAGTAGCACATTCGTACAAAGTACTGTACATACGCACAGTATGGTTAGTTTGAATTGTTTGTACTATGATACATTTATGTATCACAAAAATTATATCTGAATGAACCTTAGTAACCGTAGATTTGCAAACAATATTGATGCCATCCTTAAAAAAAGGGGTTTGACACCAACCGAGCTCGAAAAACTAATTACAATAAAGGTAGGGCGCTCTGTTACCCATAGCTATATGTCAAGAATGATTAGAGATGCGAACAAGGACAAAACATCTAATGTTAGTTTGGATGTTGCTGATGCAATTTGTGACTCTTTAGATATTCCGTTACATAGGTTGTTAAGTCCTCAAGGTATGCTTGAGGGTGACGAAGTGGTAGATCTCATCGATGTTGATTTGTTCGCCAAGGCTCAAAATGAAGCTGAATCTATGGCAATAGATATGAGTATTGAATCAAGAGATTTTATGCGTATAGCAGCAGCAATACTTTACAATGGCTATGTTAAAAAAGAAGAAAAAGAAGCTTCACGCTCTGTTATGAAGCTAAGCCGAAATTACTAAATTGTTTGGGTTGCCTCTTTCGGGAGGCTCTTATCAACAGCTGCAGCATTCATCAACTTGAAAGATAAAGCATCCATTTGCTGATCTATTGCAAATATTTTTTCTCGTTTCTCTTGTACACTAATGTCCATTGATTTAGTTTTTGTTCTTTTTATTATTAACTTGTCACTTTCTCCAAAATGTATTTCTTTTTCATTTCGTTTTATTACTATAAAACCCAATACTACCACGGGCACTAAAATTGCCGCTATTAGAGCTATCTCTAACAAAATATTTCTCCTTAAATATGTTGAATGCCATATATATAATTGAACCGAACCCTATAAGAGTATGTAAATAATTAACTATTATTAACCCTTCAGTGACCCCCCAGTAAGCATAACTTAAATCTTGAATATGCCTATCTACAAACCTAGACATTAGGAAAAAAATTGATAAGTAACTTACGAGTAACGCGGCAATGGCTGTTTTTTTATTTATTAATTGAAATTTCATCCAAAGAAAGACCAACAAGGCAGACTGCCCCAGCTCCGAACCAGACCAAATGATATAACGCCAGTATTTGTTAGGGTCCATCTGCTTTATGTCGCTATGAATAAAATCAAAAAAAAGAAAGAATAAACTTAAAATCAGAAAATACAGTGCCTCTTTCTTTAGTTTTAGCGAATACGTAATAGCGATACCAAACAAACACAAACACTCAACATTATTGTATTGAGCATACTGAATTAAAGACTGCCAAGAATCGCTAAACATCATATTCCCCTATTAATCTTCTTCGTCATCACCGCCACCATTACCACCTAAACACAAATTCAACTTTCTCATTTTTCTTCTCCAATAATTAATGTTGTACAATAATACATTATGTACTATTGTTCATGCAAGCATTTATAATTCAGAAATAGATATAAGGAATGTTTTTAACAACTTCCTTGTATTATTTAAGAAACCTATTAATACATGAAAAAAGATACTTACTCAATATATATTGAAAACAATGACCGTATTGATTGCTTCTGGTCAAACTGTATGACGCAGGTTTGCTATTTATGAAACCCTGTGATTTAAGTGTTTACATGAGTACAAATGCCTATATCGCTAAGCGATTAAAGTCCATCATGCTAACCCAGCACGTAAAAGTAAAGGCCCTGTCCGAGAAGACAGGCCTTGCTCATGGCACCATCTGTAAAATACGGGATGGTGGGAATCACTACACCTGGCAATTGGTTCTTATTTGTGAAGCTCTAAAAATAACACCCTCTGTTTTTTTTGATCAATCCCTATCCGAAGCCCAGACAGAAGCAATCCAAGAAATATTGTCTATCAAGAATCAGCACTTGCTAAAAGTTGTAGCTGAACACATCAAGCAACTAAACAAACTGTAATATAATACATAATACACTTGACCGACCAACTTCAATGTACTATTGTACATCTACTGTATTATTGTTTATCTGGCTTAGGCGTGTATTTTATCAACACGAAAAGACAAATTACCATTACAGAGCATTACAACCGGATTACAAGGAAAGAACAATGTGTCAAATAACATCAGAAATCGCTCAACACGTAAACGCAGACAATCAAGCCATTGCAGAAATGGAAATGAATGAATCTGCTGTAGCTGATTTGTTTATTGATGAAAGAGCTGATTTTAGTAATGGCGAGATTGAGCTTTGGGAAACAGTTGATAAAGCTTTTGAAGATGAACAAGAGTTAATTAAGTCTCTTGTATTTCGAGTTGCCACAAATGATTTAACGGCAAATACAGAGTTACGCTTACTTTTAACAGGTATTGCAGCTCAACAGAACGAAGCAATGGCGATAAGCCACTAAAAAAGAATCGCGGTGCATAGCATGCGCTCCACTTACGATGATAAGCGTAATGATGCAGACAATAACCTAACGTGTCGTAATCAAATTCGTAATCGGGACTTAGTGAATGAAGTTTTGAGTGAACTCATATAAGCAAAAGGTAGCTTTAGCTGGGGTGTATCAAAATCGAGCGAAAAGTCAGTGAAATCTTAGCTGATGAACCAGGATACTGAGGATTGCTATTTAACAGCGGCCGTAATGCCGTAAAACTACAACCAAATTGTAAATGTAAAAGTTCGTTCGCTTGGCTAACAACCTACTGTTGTAAACATGAACACACTAATGTGAAGAGCTAGCATTAGACGTTGAGTTGCTAACGTAATGAGATTGCCGCAGAGCAAAGAGACTAGCAACAACTCTGCACTAGTCATAAGTAAAGACACTAAATTACTTAGCATTAGCAGAATGTTATCAACTGTCAATCGAGTGGGAAGCTCGTTCGAATGAAGTGGAAAAGAAAACGGCCTCAAATTCTTGGTGGAACCTCGAGGCCATTACCAGATAGCTCAATGAGCTGTCGCAAACAATTGGAGTATAACAATGATTACATCAACAGCAAACGTTAATAGTACGCTAGATAAAATCTCATGTGCTACAGCTGCAGCAAAACGTGGCGGCATTCAAATCAATACAGCATTCGAAGGGAATTTCTTTTGTTGTATAGCAGTAGAACAAAACATCAACCGAACTATTGATTTAACCACTCTAAACGCAAATGTGAAGTTAAACGCCCTACTTCAACATATTTATGTAGTCACTCCTTCTGATGTAGCAATGCAGGGAGGTCACTAATGACTAATACATCCCAAACAGCACAAGAAATCATTGCTGAATTATTTCTGCTAGCAATGACACAGCAATCTCATGAGCTCGATGTTTTTGTTGATGTTGCTGGTCACGTTAAAACTGTAAGTATTCGAGTAGTAACTAACTGCACGTATAAAGATGGCGAACCTTTCAACATTGTTTTGAACGTCACAATTCACCAAAAAAGCGATATTTTTACTCAAGAACTTCGTACAGCACTATCTGATGTTTTAGCGTTAATTTCACAGCACAAAATGAAGGGAGCAGCGTAATCATGGAAAATCAATTATCAACAAACACAGGTGGCTTTTCTTTATCACCTCAAAACTTAAACGAAGCAATGCAATTAGCTGAGCTTATGGCTAATAGCGAAATGGTGCCTAAAGATTATATTGGTAAACCAGGTAATGTTTTGATTGCTGTTCAAATGGGGGCGGAACTTGGGTTAAAACCTGTTCAAGCACTTCAAAATATAGCTGTAGTAAATGGCCGACCTTCTGTTTGGGGTGACGGCCTACGCGCCCTGATTATGTCAGCACCTGACTTAGTTGGCATTCAAGATACTTTAGACTCTTCATCTATGATTGCGCGCTGTGTAATTAATCGAAATATAAACGGTAATGTCGTTGAATTTATTGGCGAGTTCAGTCAAGAAGATGCTGTTAATGCTGGCTTATGGGGTCGTAATACTTGGAAAAATTACCCTAAAAAAATGATGGAATGGAGAGCGTTCGGCTATGCAGCTCGTAAAGCATACGCTGATAGATTACGTGGCATTCAGTTAGCAGAAGAACAGCGTGACGTTGAGATAGCTACAGCTTATCAGCCAGAAGATGTACCTAAAGAAAAAGATATTACACCAACTTACCCTCAAGATTTATTTGAATCTAATTTTGGTAAGTGGCGTTCAGCTATCGAATCAAACAAAAAAACGCCAGAAGCGATGATTGCAATGATTGAAACAAAAGGCACTCTCACCCCTGAGCAAAAGGCACTTATCAATAATATCCAAGGAGAAGTAGCATGATCACATTAACCTTAATTCAAGGCTCAGAAGATTGGCATAAAACACGTTTAGAAAACTTTACTGCTTCTGAAGCGCCAGCAATGATGAATGATTCAAAATATATGAGTCGTGCGGAGCTTCTTAATCTTAAAAAGACAGGTATCGCCAAGCCAGTTAATGAGTTTACTCAAAAGATATTTGATAAAGGTCATGCAACAGAAGAAGCAGCAAGACCTATTATTGAAAATTTAATTGGCGAAGAGCTGTATCCAGTCACCGGCTTGCTGGAAGATTGCGATCTGTTAGCTTCTTTCGACGGCTTGACAATGATGGAAGATGTTGTTTTTGAGCACAAGCTTTGGAATGAAGCGCTTGCTGAAAATGTGCGACATAGCATTTTGGAAGCTCATTATTACTGGCAGCTCGAGCAACAACTACTAGTTTCTGGTGCTGAGAAAGCAATATTTGTTGTTAGTGACGGCACTAAAGAAAACATGGAGCATATGTGGTACGCCTCTTTCCCTGAACGCAGAGAGGCGTTAATAGCCGGATGGAAACAATTCGCCAAAGACTTGTCCTCTCACGAAGTTAAAGCCAAAGAAGAAAAGCTTGTTGCTAATGAAATTGCTGAATTACCAAAGCTTGAGGTATCTCTTGTGGGTAATGTTAGCAACAGTAATTTAGTTGAGTACAAAAGCACTGCCCTAACATTTATTAAATCTATTAAAACTGAATTAGCAACCGATCAAGATTTTGTTGATGCTGACAAAGCGGTTAAGTGGTGCCAAAAAGGTGAGAAAGAACTTGAAGCAGTAAAAGAGCGCGCATTAAGTGATACCGCTGACATTAAAACACTGTTCGATACCATTGACATACTTAAAGAAGAAATGCGCCAAAAGCGCTTAACACTAAGCAAGCTGGTTAAGTCACGTAAAGAAGAAATCCGTAGCGATATAAGTATGAAAGCTCAGATTGAGTTTAGTGAATTACTTATTGCCACCAGTAAAAACTTAAATGGTATTCAAATCGTTCAAGTAGTCGCAAATTTTGACAATGTAATAAAGGGCAAAAAGACGGTTGAGTCATTACAAAATGCTGTTGATTCCGAGTTGGCCAGAGTAAAAATTGAATTATCAGAGATTAGTGAACTGGTAAGAACTAACTTGAACTCTCTAACTGAATTAGCTGCTGATTTCAAATTTCTATTTAACGATTACGCGCAAATCATATTTAAAGATAATGAAGACCTAACCAATTTGATTAAGTCTCGAATTGCTGAACATAAAGATTCCGAACAAGCCAAACTTGAGCAGCAGAGAGAGCAAATACGCTTAGAAGAAGAACGCAAGGCCAAAGATAAACTTGAAGCTGAAGAAAAACGTAAAGCTCAAATAATCGAAAACGATAGGTTGTTGAAAGAGCAAGAAGCGCAACAAGAGCAATCAATACCAGTTGATAACCAACACGCTCAATCTGGTGGGTTAGTTCCTGACATGCCTATTGAGCCAATAGTACAACACGAAGCTGTAACGCTTGCTAGCAACCTTCATCAGGAGCAATCAGCACATGCTATAGATGATATTTACACCTCCTTTGACAAGTATCAGCCTTTAGATTTATGGCCTAGCGATTATGACTTATCACAAAGTGATGAATTAGCGCGTGTGTGTCAGCAGCTAGAAGAAGCTGAAGCTTACATTCAAATATTAACAGCAGATAAAGCTGCTTAACTTCCACCAGGCGACTTCTGTTTACTCCGTCAGAAGTCGCCCCCTTACGGGATATTAAAATGACATTCTCAATATTTTTACCTGGTTGTGAAAAACCTGAAAAGATTGAAAGACTAATTAAGCACACAAAACTAAAGAGTGAAAATATCATTCTAGCGCTTAATGAGCATTTAATTAAAGGCGCTAGCACTTCAAACGCTGCGGCCTTATTTGGTGTAGATGATAGCAACTTTCGCAGAGCATTAAAAAAGCTAGAAGATACAGCTCAATTTGTAGAAGAAATAAAAGATATTGATTGGCCTGATTATCAAATGACTAGATTCAAAAAGGTCAGTTAAGTGACTGAGGTTTAATAAAATGAATAACTTAGCAGAGCAACTAACAGCAAAAACACTACCACTTTCAGATGTTATACAACAAATAAGTGCGCTAGTTAATGTATTGCCAGAATCATATAACGCAGAAATAGCAGAATATGAAGAGCTGGCAAAGTACACAGATTCACTTGAGCATGAAAACACTTTTTTAAAGCTTCAAGTTCAGAATCTAACTAAACGTGTTGATAGCGTTATAGATGAAAACGAACAGTTAGTAAATCAGCGAGTGATTGATGAAAAAGCAACGAAAGCACTTACGAAGCAACAGGATTTGGTTATTGCTAACGCAGAAAAAATCAACCAAAAGAGTGAGCAACATCAGAGAGAAGCTGAGCAAGCCAGAAACGAATTAAAGGACCTTAGAATTCAACTTAAGGCCTATAAAGAAATAGCTAACAGTCCTAAAAAAGTCAGAGATAAAATCAAAGATTTACAGGCTAGATTAGTTAAAGAAAAAGGCTTTACTGAGCAGCATAAGAAAAACTTAAAAGCTTCTGACAATGACGTTAAGAAGCTCAAAAAAGAAGTTATGTCATTAGCTCATAAGTTATCAGTAGCTGACATTATTCAGCTTCACGGCGACGAACAAGACAAAATTTGCCTGTTCCCTCATCAGTTAGGTGATATTGCCGGATATGAAAACGGACAAGTACCATTGCTTTATATGCATGCATCTGGACGAGCTAGTCTAGTGCTATTAAATAACGATGGCGAAGCAGAATTACCAGCAGCTCCTAAAGGTGGTTTACGCCCTAAAAAAGCAACACTTGAACATTGTGGCCAGTTACTAAGACGATTTAAATCTCAAGGCTGGACGTTAACCGATAGCGATGTTAAATCAATCGCTATGCAGAATTAAGGCAATATTATGACTATTCTAGTAAAAAGCACATCTAAAGCTAACGAGAAAAATCGTTGGGGTACAACGTGGCGCTGTAATAACCATGCTGCAAAGTTAACCGGTTACGCTTTTATTCTTGATGTTTGTGCTGAAAAACAAACAACCAAGTGTGCTAATTTTATCAGTCCTGAAGAAAATTCATTTGATGTTGATTGGCAACATCGCTTATCCAATATTGAAAAAAGCATTAGCAATATCGAAACTATTCGCCACCCATTCAAGCCAAGCGCTGTTTGGTGTAATCCTCCTTTTGATAATAAGCATGCCTTTATCAAAGAATGTCACCGTTATAGCAAATTAGGCTTAACTAGCGTGATGTTATTGCCTTGGGAGCGAACAACGGGATGGTGGCGAGATTTGATCAACAATAAAGCGAGTCGTGTTTTTGTGCCTGATGGCCGTTATCCGTTTTTAGATATCGATGGCAAAACACAAAAGCCTGGTGTTAATTTTGCGAGTTGCTTTGTTGAGTTTTCACCCCGTCATTTCAATATAACTGAGTACGTTGATTTTGAGCGTTCTTCATTGGATAGAAAGATTAAATTAGGGAAAGTAGCATGAAAAACAAATTAATCGACTTAAATAACCATCTATTCGCTCAACTTGAACGCTTGGGTGATGAAAGCTTAAAGGGTGAGGCGCTTGATGAAGAAATCACTCGCAGTAAAGCAGTATCTCAAATATCGAAAGACGTTGTTAGTAATGCAACATTAGTTCTTCAAGCTGAAAAGTATAGATCAGAATATGGTTTGTCTGCTGAGAAAATGCCAGGAATGCTCGAGGTGAAAGATGCGATTTAAATACACTGATATTCACATAGAATTTATAACTCAAAAGTTTAAAAAAGCTGGCATCCCTGAAGTAACAATCGCATTTAATGAAAGGTTTGGTTTAGATAAAACTGAAAGACAAATTAAAGCAACTATATCAAACCATAAAATAAGGTGCGGGAGAAAAACAGGTGAAATTAAAAAAGGTATTTCTAAGTTATTCACGCATTCTCAAGTTGAATATATAAAAGAAAAATATAAAAAACACAGCCCTAAGCGCGTAGCTGAATTATTGAATAAGACTTGTAACGGTAACTTCACTACAGCGCAAATAAAATCATTTGTTCATAACCATGGTATCAATTGTGGCAGAACAGGTTTCTTTGAAAAAGGTAAAGCACCTTGGAACAAAGGCACCGTTGGAGTGATGAAGCCAAATTCAGGCAACTTCCCAAAAGGTCATATTCCAGTAAATCATAGACCTGTTGGTAGTGAACGTATAACAAAAGATGGTTATCGAACAATAAAAATTGCAGAGCCTAATAGTTGGGAATTACTTCAGCGTCATAAATGGGCCCAAGTTCATGGTTATGAAAATATGCCGGAAAACCTACGCTTTAAAGACGGTAATATATTGAATTGCGAAGTAAGCAACCTTGAACCAGTTAACAATCAAGAACACATGATTTTAAATCAAATGGGTTACAACCAAATGCCAGAAGAAGTTAAACCGGTTGTACTTAACATAGCAAAAATCGACGTTAAAACTCAAAATCTGAGAAAAGAGGTTGCAGCGTAATGGTTGCAACAATCTTCCGTGTGGGTTCAAGTCCCTATTTAAGACTTGAACCCAAGCAGTTAAAAAGGACATATCATGGGTAATAGTAATGTAGTTAAATTAGGTTGGTGTCATACTCGTGCTTTTGAGGTTAAAGGCATAACAAGAGATCAACTAGACGGGCGTAGAAAGACAGGTAAATTTGTAGAAGGCTATCATTACATAAAAGATCCATCAGGTGGTTTTATGTATCATTGGGAACGATTTAATGAGTGGTGTGAACATGGACTTAAAAAAACAGGATGAATTAAAAGAATACTGTAAGCAATTCTCAGGAATCTCTATCCATGGGAATTGCATCAGATTATCCTTTTACTATCGCACAGTGCGCTGCTTAGAAAGTTTAGCCGGTGTCAAAGTTACCAAAGCAAACATAAAATTTTCTGATAATAAAAGACGCGCTATCTTGCATGAGATAGCGACCGATAAATTTGATTATCGTCAACACTTCCCTGACTCCAAACGAGCAAATCTTTTTAGTAAAACTATTGTTATCCCTAAAATTGGCGAACTGTTAGATAATTTTTTAGAGTTATCATTAGCAAAAGATAGATTTAGCACATACAGGGCGCATAAATACCGTTCAGATAATCATATACGCCCCAAATTTGAAAACTCAAGAGTTAATGAAGTTACCCAATCAGACATAAAGAAATGGATGGTAATGGAGCTATCAGGACTTGCCAACAAAACCATTAACGAAGTATTGATCCCGTTGCGGGGTTGTTTTTCAAGTGCGCATGCCGATCGGTTAATTGAATTTAACCCAATGGATCACATTAAAAATTTAAAACGGGCTAAATCAACTGCAGCAGATCCATTTACTCAAGATCAAATGATAAAGATTACTGACACTGAAACTTATAGAGCATCAGAAATAAATGCTTTTATGTTTGCTTGTTGGTCTGGTGTTCGCATCTCTGAGCTGTTGGCTTTGTCATGGAGTGATATTGATCTGGATTCTCGCCAGGTAACAATTAGACGCGGAATTGTCAGGGGAGATTGGGCAGCAACTAAAAACGATGGTAGTAACAGAACAATTGATTTGCTAGATAATGCTTATGAAGCGTTACTTAGGCAAAGAGCGATCAGTCAAATGTTACCATCAATAACAGTTGATGTGACTCAGGCAGATAATAGGACCATCGAACAAGAAGAGTTAAACATTGTTTTCATTAATTCAAACAATAATAACTTTTGGTCTGATAGTGAGGCTTTCAACAAAGGATTTTTTAAACCACATTTAGAAAAAGCAAAGATCAGGCATCGAGGTGTAAATCAAGCAAGACATACTTTTGCAAGTCAGTTGATCACAGCCGGAATAAATGAACGATGGATTGCTAAACAAATGGGCCATACTTCAATCGCAATGTTAGAAAAACATTATGGTAAATGGATGACTGAAGAAATACCAGATATGGCTAAAAGAGTGTCAAAAATATTAAAAACGGGTTCAAATGGATCCGGTGATGATCCAAAAAAAACAGCAATTTAAGTAAGTTGCTGTTTTATAAATAAATTTAGTGGTGCGGATGGGGGGACTTGAACCCCCACGACCTAAGTCACCAGCCCCTCAAGAATGCTTAGCTAAACGATACAAATAACGTATATACAACGACTTACATGTAAAATCCCATTCTATAGGCTTAAAAATAGTAGCAGTACCAGTCATTTGATAACAATAGCTTACATCTGAATTAGCAACCAAAATTTTAAAAATAAGTTCTCTGCAAAAAAACTCACTTGCCAATATCATCAGCCTTTTTTGTTATCTTGTATATTCATTTGAAGGTTTGGCGGATATTTGAAAAGTCGAACTATTGAAAGGCATATCAGTTCAAATATATTGATTTTATCGAACTTTTGCTAAATGTCATAAAAATCACTATCAAGTTCGCCACCCTGACCTTCAATAATAAGCAACCAAGATAATAATTTACAGCTAAAACAGCCTATAAAAAGCATTTCCATAAAGTAGATAAACACCTTAGAAAAGCTAACAGCCTTTATTAAGATTTAGTAAATATATTTAAAACACTTGAAAAGTCATTATTGCCATTACCTGTATATATTGCATATAAACTAACGCACACTGCGTATTTTCAATGTCAAAAATATAAAGCATTAAACTCAGGTAATGAACAAAAATGACATTAAAATATTTTATGACAAATAAAGGCATAATTTGACGTATTGCATCATATCCGGCAACAAAATTGTTATATAAGTTTATAGGGAGTTCATCTTAATAAAACAAAAATAGGACTGTATATGAATCATACAATAATAGCGTTAGGTGGCTTTGCAGGTTGGACACTCGTTCTTAGCTTTTTACTACTTAATATGAGAGCTTATTATACTTTTATCAGTAGCAATAAAATTGCTTTAAATAGTTTTTCTCCTGATGGTAGTAATACACCTGGATTCGGGCAAAGATTAACAAGAGCACA